>OFCZ01000016.1_pt1 | contig 83156 bp, 80 predicted proteins | sample 1521011 | NCBI WGS metagenome assembly OFCZ01 (sample SAMEA2532532, study PRJEB24079) | metagenome | biome: bacteria; feature: seaside; material: soil | place: India | collected 2012-02-01 | depth 0.1 m | reverse complement strand
CTTTCGAAGCAGGGGGACCGAGGGGGATTGGCGCTCCGCGAAGTGCCGCCGGACTGTTCTGCACCAAAGGAGCACGAATCCCGCGACCTGTCCGGCAACCGGAACATCGCTGTTCCTCCCCCTTCGAAGAAGGGGGACCGAGGGGGATTTGCTCCTGTTTTCCAAAACAAACAAAAAGCCCGCCTTGCGGCGGGCTTCGGATGAGGCGGATGCGGTCGCCGGGGCGAGCGCATCACGACATCACTTGATCTTGCCTTCCTTGTAGATCACGTGCTTGCGCACGACCGGGTCGTACTTCTTCATTTCCATCTTGCCCGGGGTGTTCTTCTTGTTCTTGTCCGTCGTGTAGAAGTGGCCGGTGTTGGCCGAGGAGATCAGACGGATCTTGTCGCGCTTGGATGCCATGTTCGATTACTCCTCAGATCTTCTCGCCGCGGGCACGCAGCTCGGCCAGAACGGAGTCGATGCCGTTCTTGTCGATGGTGCGCAGGGCATGCGCGGAAACTTTCAGCTTGATCCAGCGGTTTTCGCTGGCGACCCAGAAGCGGCGCTCGTGCAGATTGGGCAGGAAGCGACGACGGGTCTTGTTGTTGGCGTGCGAGACGTTGTTACCGGTCTGCACACGCTTGCCGGTGACTTGGCATACGCGGGACATACGCACCTCGAAAAAAGTTTGATGCTTCCCTTGGCCAGGGAGGCGGCGGCCCCACCGCGTGAAGCGGTGCGCAGATCGGGCAAAAAAATCTGCTGTCGGCGGCGAGTCCAGATTGCGCTTCGGAACTCGCCCGGTCGGGGACCGGACACAGCGAGCCGCGCATTATGGAGGTCTTTCCCTTTTCATGCAAGCACTTAGGGCCAGGAAAGGGCCCCGGGGACGGCCCAGCCGCCCCCGGATCGGGCCGTTCAGGCCGTCGGCGCGGCGTCCGGCGCGGCTTCCGGCCGGACCGCCTCCCGCCTGCGGCCGTGCAGCCAGCGGTACAGCACCGGCAGCACCAGCAGGGTCAGCAGGGTCGAGGAGACGATGCCGCCGATGACCACCGTGGCCAGCGGGCGCTGGACCTCGGAGCCGGCGCCGACGTTGAAGGCCATCGGCAGGAAGCCCAGCGAGGCCACCAGCGCGGTCATCAGCACCGGCCGAAGCCGGCCCAGGGCCCCATCGACCACCGCTTCCTCCAGCGGATCCCCCTGTTCCCGCAGCTTGCGGATGAAGGCGATCATCACCAGCCCGTTCAGGACCGCCACCCCGGACAGGGCGATGAAGCCGACCCCGGCCGAGATCGACAGCGGGATGCCGCGCAGGGCCAGGGCGATGACGCCGCCGGTCAGTGCCAGCGGCACCCCGCTGAACACGATGGCGGCGTCACGGGCCGAGCCGAATGCCCAGAACAGCAGGGCGAAGATCAGCGCCAGGGTCACCGGCACCACCACCGACAGGCGCTGGCTGGCCGAAATCAGCTGCTCGAAGGTGCCGCCGTAGTCGATCCAGTAGCCGGATGGCAGTCTCACCCCGGCGCCGATCCGCTGTTGCAGCTCGGACACGAAGCCGCCCAGATCGCGCCCGCGCACGTTGGCGGTCACCACCACCCGGCGCTTGCCGTTCTCACGGTTGACCTGGTTCGGCCCGAGGGTGGTCTCGATCTTCGCCACCTCGCGCAGTGGCACGGTCCGCGGCGTGCCCGAGGCCAGCGTCATCTCCCGGCTGGATTCGTCGGCATTGGCGTCTCCGCCCAGCGGAATCGGCAGATCCTGCAACGCGGCCGGATCCTGGCGCAGGTGTTCCGGCAGGCGGATGACGATGTCGAACCGGCGATCGCCCTCGAACAGCTGGCCGGCGACCTCGCCGCCGACCGCGGTCGCCACGGTGTCCTGGACCACGCCGGGATTGAGGCCGTAGCGGGCCAGCGCGCGCCGGTCCGGGGTGATGGTCAGCAGCGGCAGGCCGGTGGTCTGTTCCAGCTTGACGTCGGCCGCTCCCGGCACGCCGCGCGCCACCGCCTCGATGCTCCGGCCCACTTCCACCAGCCGGTCCAGATCATCGCCGTAGAGCTTGATCGCCACGTCCGCGCGGACGCCGGAAATCAGCTCGTTCATGCGCATCTGGATCGGCTGGGTGAACTCGTAGTTGTTGCCGGGCAACTGTTTCACCGCCGCCTCGATCTCGGCGACCAGCGCCGCCTTGGACTTGCGCGGATCCGGCCACTGATCGCGCGGCTTGAGGATCAGGAAGGTGTCGGCCACCGACGGCGGCATCGGATCGGTCGCGACCTCGGCGGTGCCGAGCTTGCCGAACACGCGGTCCACTTCGGGGAACTGCTTGATGCGCGCTTCCAGCGTCGCCTGCATCCGCAACGCCTGCTCCAGGCTGGTGCCGGGAATGCGCATGGCGTGCATGGCGATGTCGCCCTCGTCCAGGCTGGGGATGAACTCCGAACCCAGCCGCGTCGCCATCAGGCCGCACACCGCCACCAGCCCCACCGCGCCGCCCAGCACGAGGGTGCGCCGGCGCAACGCCCAGGCCAGCGCCGGCGCGTACGCGCGCCGCGCCCACTGCATCACCCGGGTGTCCTTCTCCTCCACGCGGCCCCGCAGGAACAGCGCGATCGAGGCCGGCACGAAGGTCAGCGACAGCAGCATCGCGCCGGTCAGCGCCAGCACCACGGTGATTGCCATCGGGTGGAACATTTTTCCTTCCACGCCGGTGAGGGCGAAGATCGGCAGATACACGGCGGTGATGATGCCCAGGCCGAACAGGCTGGGACGGATCACCTCGGCGGTGGCCGAGGCGGTGGTGTCCAGCCGCTCCTCGTCGCTCAATACCCGCCCCAGCCGGTGCTGCAATTCACCGAACCGGCGCAGGCAGTTCTCGATGATGATCACCGCGCCGTCGACGATCAGGCCAAAGTCGAGCGCGCCCAGGCTCATCAGGTTGCCGGACACGCCGCCGCGGACCATGCCGGTGAGGGTGAACAGCATCGCCAGCGGGATCACCGCCGCGGTGATCAGTGCCGCGCGGAAATTGCCCAGCAGCAGGAACAGCACCACGATCACCAGCAGCGCGCCCTCGACCAGGTTCTTGGCCACGGTCCGGATGGTGCGATCCACCAGCACGGTGCGGTCGTAGACCGGATTGGCCGACACGCCCGGCGGCAGGCTGCGGTTGGCTTCGGCCAGGCGCGCGGCGGCGGCCTGGGCGACATCGCGGCTGTTGGATCCGATCAGCATGAACACCGTGCCCAGCACGACCTCGTGGCCGTTCTGGGTGGCCGCGCCGTTGCGCAGTTCCGGGCCTTCGCCGACGGTGGCCACGTCGCGCACGCGGATTGGCACGCCCTCGCGGCGATCCAGCACGATGTCGCGGATGCCGTCCAGATCCGCGACCTGTCCCGGTGCGCGCACCAGGTACTGCTGGCCGTTGCGTTCGATGTAGCCGGCGCCGACGTTCTGGTTGTTGGCGGCCACCGCGTCGACCACATCGCGCAGGGTGAAGCCCAGCGCCACCAGCCGCGCCGGATCCGGGGTGATGTGGATCTGGCGCGCGTAGCCGCCGATGGTGTTGACCTCGGTGACGCCACGGGTATTGCGCAGCTGCGGCTTGATCACCCAGTCCTGCAGGGTGCGCAGATCGGTGGCGGTCCATTTGCCGCCGTCGGGCTTGCGTGCGTCCGGCTTGGCGTCGACCGTGTACATGAAGATCTCGCCCATGCCGGTGGTGACCGGACCCAGTTCCGGTTCCAGTCCCCCGGGCAGTTGCGACTTGACCTGTTGCAGCCGCTCGGCGACCTGCTGGCGGGCGAAGTAGAGATCGACGCCGTCGTCGAACACCACCGTCACCTGCGACAGCCCGTAGCGCGAGATCGAGCGGGTGTGATCCATCCCGGGCAGGCCGGACAGCGCGGTCTCGATCGGGAAGGTCACGCGCTGTTCCGATTCCAGCGGCGAGTAGCCGGCGGCCTCGGTGTTGATCTGCACCTGCACGTTGGTGATGTCGGGGGTGGCGTCGATCGGCAACTGGCGGAAGCTCCACGTGCCCACGCCGATCAGCGCGAGGGTGAGCGCCAGCATCAGCCATCGGTGGGCGATGGCGAAGCGGATGATTCTCTCGAGCATGGCCGGGTCCTCAGTGGTCGTGGGAAGCGCCGGACTTCTCGATGTCCGCCTTCACCACGTAGCTCTGTTCGACCACGACCTGGTCGCCCGCCTTCAGTCCCGACAGCACTTCCACCCGCTGGGCGTCGCGTTTGCCGAGCTTGACCGGCCGCACCTCGTAGCTGTCGCCGACCCGCACGAACACCACGTCCCAGTCGCGGAAGCGCTGCAACGATGCCACCGGCACCACCAGCGCGGCGGGCTGCCGATCCACGGTGACGCGCGCGGTGATCGCCGATCCCGGCCGCCACTGGCCGTCCGCGTTGGCGATGACCGCGCGCGCGACCGTGCTCTGGCTGGCGGTGGCGGTGCCGGGCAGCACGCGTTCCAGGGTGGTTTCGGCCTGCGCGCCGTCGCTGATGCGGGTGATGGTCACCGGCGAGCCAGCGCGGATGTGCTGGGCGTCGAAGCCGAACACGTGCAGATCCACCCACAGCGTGGACAGATCGGCGACCTCGAACAGCGTCGTGCCTTCGGCCGCGACCGATCCCACTTCGGCGTTGCGCGCCAGCACCACGCCGTTGATCGGCGTGCTGACGGTGTAGGTGGTCAGGCTGAGGTTGCTTTCAATCGACGCCAGCGCCTGTCCGGCGCGCACCCGGTCGCCGACGTTGGCGGCGAGCCGGCGGATCGGGCCGGGAAAGCGCGCGGCGACCTTGGCCACGCGGCCTTCGACCGGGGTCAGCAGGCCCTGCACTTCATGTTCGTCGGCGATGATGCCGGCGCCCGCCGGGGCGACCCGGATGCCGGTCTGTTGCGCGATCGGCGCGGCGATCTCGGTGCGTCCCTCATAGCTGGGATAGGCCCAGCGCAATGAACGCCCCTCGATGCCCGCCAGCACTTCCACGTCGAAGGAGTGCGGTTCGATCACCTCGGCCGTGCCGAGCAGGCTGCCGTCGGCCTGCGCCTGCAGGCGATGGGTCTCGGCAAGGCCGCCCAGGCGCTTGAGTCGGACTTCGACCGTGCCGGCGCTGGCCGGCAGCGGTTTGCCGTCGCGGTACAGCCAGGCCTGGAATTTTGGCGGCGTGCCGTCCTCGGCCATCGCCAGTTCCACCGCCAGGCCATCCTTTTCCAGCAGGCGGCCGCCGTGCTGGCCGGTGGCCGCCTCGGTTTCGGCGTGCTCGCCGGAGGCGTGTCCGTGTTCGTCGCCGGCGGCTTCGCCATCGGCGCCGCCGCCGCAGGCGGCCAGGGCCAGGGTCAACAACAGCAGTGGCATCCACCGCAGGGCGGGAGTGCGGATATTCATGGGGAGGTTCCTTGTGCGGGGGCGGCGGCCACGAACGGCTGGCCGGTCAGGCGCTGGATTTCGATCAGCGCGCGCTGTGCGTCGAGGGCGGCGTCGAGCTGCTGCCGGCGCGCGCTGGTGCGCTCGGATTGCAGCTGTGCCCATTCCAGATAGCTGATGGCGCCGGCGCGATACGCGCGCTCGGCGGCGCGTTCGGCCTTGGCCAGCTTCGGCAGCACCGCCTCGTCCAGGCGCTTCGCTTCGAACTGCGCGGTGCGGTAGCGGCCATGTGCCTCGGCCAGGGTCGAGTACAGCGCCAGCCCCTCGGCTTCGCGTTCGATCTCCACCAGCGCCAGCTCCGCCTCGGCGGCACGGATGCCGGGTTCGGCGCGGCGCGCGCTGCCCAATGGAATCGCGACGCTGGCCATCAGGCCGGTATCGCCGTTCTCCTGCAACCGGCGCACGCCGAACTGCCAGTCGACATTGGCGCTGCGTTCGCTGCGCGCCAGTTGCACGCGTGCTTCGCGGATGCGGCGCTCGTCGGCGAAGCGGGCCAACTCCGGGGTGCTGTCCAGCAAGGCGGCCAGTTCGCCGAAGTCGGCGACCGCCGGCAGCGCCAGCGGATTGCCGGCCACGGTGTCGAACCCGGGATCGCGTTCGCCCCACAGCGCGGCCAGATGCTGGCGCGCGGACAGCAACAGGCGATCGGCGCGATCGCGCTCCAGTTCCGCGCGGGTGAGCGCGGCCTGCGCGGTCAGCAGCACCGATTCCGGCGACGCGCCCGCGGCCAGCCGCTGGCGCGCGGCGGCGACGGTGCGGGTGCGTTGCTCGATGTCGTCCAGCGCCACCGCGCGCTGGCGCTGGGCGGCGGTGATCGCCAGGTAGCGGCGCGCGACTTCGGCCAGCAGATCCAGCCGGCGGGTCTCGCGCTGCACCGCCAGCGCGTCGATGCGGCTTTGCGCCAGCGTGCGGCGGGCATCCCACTTGCCGCCGCGCTCGAGCACGCCGGCCAGGGTCAGGCTGATTTCGGCGCCGCCGAAACCGCTGATATCACCGGTGCCGAGCGCGTTTTCGACCGACGCGCCGGCGGTGAGGCCCGGGCGCAGCGCGGCGACTTCGGCTTCCGCGGCGAGGACGCGCTGCTGGCCGTCGACCAGGCGCAGATCGGGATGGGAACGGGCGACGCGCGCGAACGCGTCGTCCAGGGAGATGACAACTGGCGACTGTGCCCGCGCGGGTGCGACGGACACGGCCACGAAGGCGGCCAAAGCCGCCAGACGCAACCACATGGGAATTCTCCGAAAGGATCGAGGGAAGACGGTCCCGGCGGGACCGCGGAAAGCCTCAGATCGCTATCGGGGGACGCAGCAGCTTGTCGCTGCGATGCGTCGGAGCGGGGGCGTCGCGCAGGAACGGCGCGGTTTCCGGCGGCGCGAGCGGCTGCCAGATCGTGGCCGCCACCGGCATCGCCGGGGCGTGGCCACAGCAGTGCGTGGCATGCATCAGCGCGTGCAGCAGGCCACCGGCCTTGCCGGATTCGTCGCCGCCGCGTTCGTGCTCGTCGACCTGCGCGTCCGCATCCGCGTGCGAATGCAGGCCGCCGCCGTGGCCGAGTTCGTGGACGCCGCCCACCGATGCCATCACCGGCTGCGCGATCACGCCCAGCAGCAGCACGCACAGCGCCAGCAGGCGCATGAGGGTGGGGCGGCGGAAGCGACGGAGCAGGGGCATCGGTCGCACAGGCTAACGGCGGGGCGGGGCGTTACACAATCGCAGGGTGGGGCGCGGGATTCAGATTCGGCGCGGGAAAGCCAATCCCCCTCGGTCCCCCTTCTTCGAAGGGGGAGGAACCGCGCCGCGCGCGCTGCTGTCGGCTTGGCGATGCCTCGCCGTCAGTGGCTGGCCTTGTCGCGGTGCCAGCCGCGGTGCCTGATGTCCAGGTACAGGCTGTACAGGGCGGTGAAGGCCGGGAACAGGTTCTGCAATACGCCGACCGAGTCCTGCTTGGCCGAGAACAGGAAGTAGCTCAGCGTCATCAGGCTGCCCAGCACGCTCATGTACCAGAACAGGCGCGGGATGACCGGCTTGCCGGCGCGCCGGGAGGCGATGAACTGGACCAGCCAGCGGCCGCCGAACATCAGCGCGCCGGTGTAGCCGATCAGCTTCCAGCCGGTGACATGCAGGCCGGTCCAGTACAGGGCCTCGATCGGCTGGTTGAGCCAGTGCATTTCCACCTCAGAGCTCCCGGACCGCCGTGCGCTTGCCGCGCTTGATCAGCCAGGCCACGCCGCGCAGGTCGCTGATGCCGACCAGTGCGCGGTTGAGGTTGTTGTACTTGGACACGCCAGCGGTGCGGTGGCGGTGGTTGACCGGCACGCTGATCGTCTTCCAGCCGGCGCGCTGCATCAGCGCGGGCAGGTAGCGGTGCATGTGATCGAAGTAGGGCAGGTCGAGGAAGGCATCGCGCTCGAACAGCTTGATGCCGCAGCCGGTATCCGGCGTCTCGTCGCGCAGCATCCGCGAGCGGATCGCGTTGGCCCACTTGCTGGCCCAGCGCTTGCTGCCGCTGTCCTGGCGGTTGACCCGCCAACCGGCGTAGAGCCGGGTCTGCGCATCGCCACCGTCGCGTGCGGCGATCAGCTTGGGAATGTCGGCCGGATCGTTCTGGCCGTCGCCGTCGAGGGTGGCGATCCAGGCGCCGCGCGCGGCCTTGACGCCGGTGCGGATGGCGGTGCTCTGGCCGCTCTGCTGGACGTGTTGCAGCACCCGCAGTTCCGGCACCCGCGCCTTCAGGCCCTGCAATACGGCCAGGGTGTCGTCGCGGGAGTGGTCATCGACGTAGACGATCTCGAAATCGATCCGGCCGCGCAGCGCGGCGGTGATCTCGTCGATCAGGGGCGTGACGTTGTCGCGTTCGTTGAAGACCGGGACGACGACGGAAAGGGCGGGGCTGGATGTCATGGGCGCCTATTTTGCCGCCACCGGCTGAATCGGGTCTTGTCGATGTGCCGGCGCGCCTCCGCTGGGGCGCGCCCGGGCTTCAGCCGCGCGGGCCGCGCAGCTTCTCCAGCACGCCGTCGAGGGTGTCGAGATCGGTGTACTGGATGATCAGCTTGCCCTTGCCGCCGCGCCCGTGGGCGATGGTGACGCGGGTACCGAGCCCTTCGGACAGCTCGGTTTCCAGGGCGGCGATGTCCGGCTGCGGCGCGGCCTTGCCGGGCTTGGCCTTGCGGCCGATCACCGGCACCTTGCCGGCGGCGAACTGCTGGGCGCGGTGTTCGACCTCGCGTACCGACCAACCTTGATCGGCGGCATCGGAAGCCAGCTTGCTGGCCAGTTCCGGCGACAGCGTCAGCAGCGCGCGGGCGTGTCCCATTTCCAGCCGGCGGGCTTCCAGCAGCGCGCGGATGGCCGGCGGCAGTTCCAGCAGGCGCAGCAGGTTGGACACCGCCGCGCGCGAACGGCCGACCGCTTCGGCGGCCTCGGCGTGGGTCAGCGAGAATTCGTTGATCAGGCGTTGCAGCGACTGCGCCTCTTCCAGCGGGTTCAGATCCTCGCGCTGGATGTTCTCGATCAGCGCCATCGCGATGACGGTGCGATCGTCCAGCTCGCGCACCACCACCGGCACTTCGGCCAGGCCGGCTTCCTGCGAGGCGCGCCAGCGGCGTTCGCCGGCGACGATCTCGAAACGTCCGGGCGCCAGTTCGCGCACCACGATCGGCTGGATCACGCCCTGCGCCTTGATCGACTCGGCCAGCTCGCTGAGCTTGGCCGGATCCATCGCCATGCGCGGCTGGTACTTGCCGGGTTGCAGGTGCGCCACCGGCAGGGTGCGCAGGGTCTCGCCCGGCTGGGCTTCCGGCGGTGCGGTCTCGGCCGCCTTGGGGCCGAGCAGGGCTTCCAGCCCGCGGCCCAGGCCGCGTTTCTTCGACGCGCTCATCAGGCGTACTCCATCCTCTTTTCTTGCTTCTTGCGTTCACTCTGGCGGCGGATGATCTCTCCGGCCAGGCCCAGGTAGGCGACGCCGCCACGCGAGGTGCGGTCGTAGCCGACGATGCTCTGGCCGTGGCTGGGCGCCTCGGCCAGGCGGACGTTGCGCGGCACGATGGTGCGGAACACGCGATCGCCGAAATGCTGGGTCAGTTCCGCCGAAACGGCGTTGGCCAGGTTGTTGCGCACGTCGAACATGGTGCGCAGCACGCCCTCGATCTCCAGGCCGGGATTCAGTCGTGTCTTCAGCGCCTCGATGGTTTCCACCAGCGCGCTCAGGCCCTCCAGCGCGTAGTACTCGCACTGCATCGGCACCAGCACCGAATCGGCGGCGGTCAGCGCGTTGAGGGTGAGCAGCGACAGCGCCGGCGGGCAGTCGATGATGATGAAGTCGTAGTCGCCGCGGATCGGTTCCAGCGCGGCCTTCAGGCGCAGCTCGCGGCCGTCGATCTCCATCAGCTGGATTTCCGCGGCGGTCAGATCGATGTTGCCGGGAAGCAGATCGAAGCCTTCCTGGGTGGTCACGATCGCCGCGCGCGCGTCGACTTCCTGCAACAGCACGTCGCAGGTGGAATTCTCCAGCTCGCGCTTGTCCACGCCGCTGCCCATGGTGGCATTGCCCTGGGCGTCCAGATCCACCAGCAGCACGCGCTGTGGCGCACGCGCCAGCGCGGCGGCCAGATTGACGGCGGTGGTGGTCTTGCCGACGCCGCCTTTCTGGTTGGCGATCGCGATGATGCGGGCCATGCGGGTGGTCGCCTCGGGACACGGGGTGGATGGGGGATTATGCGGGGTCCGGCCCGGTCCTGCGAATTCGCATTGCCGACCCGACCGGGCGACGGCGCCCGGAAACCGCGCTCATGCCCGCGCGGCGGCCAACGATATCAATCGGTTATGGGGATCGAGGTGCGGATTCAGGCGCCGGTCTTGCGCACCACCACCAGATGGCGTTCGCCGACCAGGCCGGGCACGCGCAGCGGGTGGATGGCCTCGGCCTGCCAGCCCGGCGGCAGCGCGGCGATTTCCTCGTCCGGACGCACGCCCTTCATCGCCAGCAGGGTGCCGCCGGGTTTCAGCAGGTGTCCGCCCACCGCGATGATGCCGGCCAGCGTGTCCATCGCGCGCGCGGTCAGGTTGTCGTAGGCGGCGGGTTCGTCCAGCGCCTCGGCGCGCGATTCGGCCACCCGGGCGTTGTCCAGGCCCAGCTGGCGCACCGCTTCACGCATGAAGCGGGCCTTCTTGCCGTTGCTTTCGACCAGGGTCACCCGCAGTCCGGGATGGGTGATCGCCAGCGGAATCCCGGGCAGTCCCGGCCCGGTGCCCAGATCGGCCAGGCTGCCTTCGGCGACATGCGCGTGCATGGCCAGCGAATCCAGCAGATGGCGGGTGACCATCTCGGCCGGGTCGCGGATCGCGGTCAGGTTGTAGGTGCGGTTCCAGCGGTGCAGCAGGGCCAGATAGTCCAGCAGCGGCGGCGCCAGCGCGGCGGCGTCCAGGCCGAGTTCGGTCAGGCCCTGGCGCAGTTGCGCATCCAGGCCGGCGGGCAGCGTCGAGGCATTCATCGCGCGCATTATCCCCGAACGGCGGGGCTCAGGCCCGCCAGGCCAGCGCGCCGCGATAGCCCGGCAGCGGTTCCCATTCGTGCAACCGCCATTCGGCCGGGGACCCCAGCGCGGGATCGCAGTCGATCAGTTGCAGCCCGTCTTCGCGTTCGCCGAACACCAGCTTCTCCAGGCCGAAGGAGACGCCATGGCCGTGCGCCTTCAGCAGCGCCTCCTTGGCGCACCACAGGCGCACGAACGCGTCGGTGCGGGTGTCGTCGTCGCGGGCGCGCAGCCAGTCCAGTTCACTGGGATGGAAGAAGCGCTGCGCGATTTCCATCATCCGCGGGCGCTCGCGATGGCGCTCCACGTCCACGCCCAGATCGCGCGCCGGCCCGAGCGCGACCAGCAGCACCTCGCCGCTGTGGCTCCAGCTGATCGCCTGCCCGGCGAAGGGCGCCGCGAAATGCGGCTTGCCGCGCGCGTCGCGTTGGATCGGCAGGGTGTCGGCCGGTTGCGCCATGGCCTCCGCCAGCACCTGCCGCGCGGTCGGCTCGCCGCGCGTGCGCGGGGGATGCGCGCGCAGCCAGACCCGGAACCGGCCGAATCGCCAGGCGGAGGGCGCAACCGCGGGAGGGGAGGTGGAGGAAGTCTCGGGCATGGTCGGCGAGTGGTGCGGGGCAGCGTGCATCGCGGCGCGATCCGCGTTATCACCGCCCTGCAAGGATGCCATTCCCCCCATCCGGCTTAACAGTGGTTTCACGGCGGCAACCGCTTAATCGCACCGTCCCCGATCGTCGGGGCCGGAGTCCACAACGGAAGGAGACAGGCAGAATGAATTTTCTAATCTATCTGATTGTCGGTGGTGTCGCAGGCTGGCTGGCCAGCCTGGTGATGAGGCGCGATGGCTCGCAGGGCATCATCCTCAACATCGTGGTCGGCATCATCGGTGGCTTCCTCGGCGGCTGGCTGTTACCAGCGCTGGGGCTCGGCCTGGGAGGAGGCTGGGTCGGATTCCTGATCACCGCCTTCATCGGCGCGGTGGTGCTGTTGCTGATCGTCAACCTGTTCACCCGGGGACGCGCACGCTGACGCCACGATGATCCGGTTTCGCTGCGGCCGCGTGCGCGGATTCGAGACGCACCCAAGGTCCGTGGCATCACAAAGGCCCGGCGTAACGCCGGGCCTTTGTTTGTCCGTCAGACGGCGTCCGGATCAGCCGGCCAGCTGCACCCACGCCGGGGCGTGATCGCTGGGGCGTTCCCAGGTGCGCGGCTCGCGATCGATGCCGGAGGCCGCGGCCTGCGCGCGCAGCGCATCCGAGACCAGGGTGAGATCGATGCGCAGGCCCAGGTTGCGGCGCAGGCCGCCCATCCGGTAGTCCCACCAGCTGTACACGCCGGCCTCGTCGTTGTGCATGCGGAAGGCGTCGTGCAGGCCCAGCGCATACAGGCGGCGGAGCGCGTCGCGCTCGGCCACCGAGGTCAGGATGTGGGCGTCGCCCCAGACCTTGGGGTCGTAGACGTCGCGATCGTCCGGGGCGATATTGAAATCGCCCAGCACGACCATCTTCGGATGCCGCTGGAGTTCCTCGGCCAGCCAGCCGTGCACGGCGTCCAGCCAGCGCAGCTTGTAAGCGTACTTGTCGGTGCCCACGTCCTGGCCGTTGACCACGTATAGGTTGACGACGCGCAGATCGCCCACGGTCGCGGCGATCACGCGCTTCTGTTCGTCCTCGAAACCGGGAATGCCGATCTGCACTTCGGTGGCCGGCACCCGCGACAGGAGCGCCACGCCGTTGTAGGTCTTCTGCCCGGCGAAGATGCTGCGGTAGCCCAGCCCGGCCAGCACGGTATCGGGGAAACGGTGATCCTCCAGCTTGGTTTCCTGGATGCCCACCACGTCGGGCGAGAACGCGCCCAGCCACTGCTCCAGGTGCGGCTGGCGGACATTGAGCGAATTGACGTTCCAGCTGGCGATTTTCATGCAGTTCCTGATCTTTGAATTTGCTTGCATCTGATGGGTTGCTTCGGCGCAATACTCCCAGCGATATCCCCGGATTTCAATGGCGGCGCCCGTTCGGCGCGAGGCAGGCATTACGGTTGCAACTGCCCTTTTTCTCGGGTTCTGTGGCGACCGGATCGGAAAGATGGAAGATTGCCCCGGTCCCGCACGTTTTCCGCCATAGCTTCCTCCTCATCGGTCGGAAGATTCCTCATCGCATCCTGTCGCAGGAATATCCAAGGTCCGCGGCGGAGCAATCCGTGACTGTCGCCGTTACTTGAATCTCGACGTCACCTCGACGGTGGGCATGCACCGACACTTCTATCGTGATCGTGCTCGCCGGAGAGACTGCGGACCCTGCTCGTCCTCCCGATGCCGCGAGAAGGCATGGCTCGCTGTCTCGGCCAGCAAAGCCGTCTGGATGCCAGGTTCGAGGGCGGAATGACCCGCATCGGGCACGATGGTCAGACGCGCTCCGGGCCAGGCCCGCGCGATGGCCAGCGCGCCATCCACGGGGCACAGCATGTCGTAGCGTCCGTGCACGATCGCTCCGGGCAGGTCACCCAGCCGTTCCGCTGCCGCAATCAGCGCTTCCGGCTCCGTGAAAGCCCGGTTGATCGTGAAATGCGCCTCGATGCGTGCAAGCGCCAGGGTTTCTGGTCCCGGGAAGATGTCCTCCCGGGAGGGCAACAGACGTTCGCAGGCGGTTTCCCAGCGGCAGAACGAGACGGCCGCCGGCATGTGCACGGCCGGATCGTCGTCGCACAGGCGTCGATGGTAGGCCGCCAGCAGGTCGCCCCGCTCCTGTTCGGGGACGAACCCCTCGAACTCGGCGAACGCCTCCGGCCAGAACCGGCGCAGCCCGCTGTAGTCCCACGCGATATCTTCCGCGCGATTCAGCCAAACGCCGCGCAGGATCAGGCCGACACAACGATCGCGATGCTTGCCGGCGTAACTGAGCGCCAGCGTGGAGCCCCAGGAACCGCCGAACAGCAGCCACCGATCCACGCCCAGCCGGTGGCGCAGCCGCTCCATGTCGGCGACGAGGCGCCAGGTGTCGTTGGCGTCAAGGCCGGCAGTCGGCCTGGACTTGCCGCACCCCCTCTGGTCGAACTGGATGATGCGGTAGAGCTCCGGATCGAAGAACCTTCGATGGTAGGGAGACGAACCTGCGCCCGGGCCGCCATGCAGGATCAGCGCCGGCCGTCCATCCGGGTTGCCGGACTGGCAGCAGTAAATGACGTGTCCGTCTCCGACATCAATCATGTCCTCCGCGAATGGTTCCAGAGGTGGAAACATGGCTCAGTCCTTCGGTTGTTTATGGAGGGCGACACCCAGCATCACCAGGGCGATGCCCAGCATGTCCTGCCCGCTGGGGATTTGAGCGAGGACCAGCGCTCCGACCAGCGTGGCGACGGCGGGCAGCAGCGCCAGCATCAGGGCGAAGGTGGAACGCTTGAGTCGCGCCATCGCGAGCTGGTCGCAGACATAGGGGATGACCGAGGAGCAGACACCCACGCCGATCCCGGCGATGACAAGCAGAGGGTCGCGGAAGGCGGCGGCGGCTTCCTTGAAACCAATCGGCAGGACGATGATCAGGGCGACGGCCATGGCTGCGCCCAGCCGCTGGATGCCATTGCCGGCGCCCGTCCGGGCCATCCGATGGCCCAGCAGGATGTAGGCGACGAACAGCGCACCGTTCAGAAGAGCCCAGAACAGGCCGACGGGATCGCTCGACCATGTGACATCGATCAGCGTGAAGACGCCAACAACAGCGAGTGCCAATGCGGCGAGATTCCGCCTGGTGCGCAAGCCATACACAGCGATGCCGATGGTGCCGACAAACTCGATGGCGGCTACCAGGCTGATCGGCAGACGGTCGAGAGCAAGGTAGAAGGCGCAGTTCATCACGGCGAGGCACGCGCCCATTGCCACGATCAACCCGCGACCGGACCTGTCCGCTCGACCGAACGTTCGCCACGGCCGGGTGATCGGAGCAAAGACGAAGGCCGCCGTCGCGATCCGCAGCCATGCCACTCCCAGCACGCCTACCGCCGGAAACAGAAGCACGGCAAAGGAGGGGCCGAGATAATGGAACACGGCGCTGACGCCGAACCAGAGGTGGGGCGGCAGAGCGTCAAGCGGGCGGCGCGCGGGCTGGGGTATCGCTTCCATCTGGTCATGATAGAAGGCGCTTTTCTCGTTTTACATGGACAAAAGAAGGCCGGATGCACATACTTGCGGCGCCTTCGAATGCCATTTGAATATTTAACCTTCTAAACAAAGGGCAGCCATGAGCCGGCGTATTGTTCGACCCATCGACATGCTTGATCGACGGTTGCTTGAGCTGCTGTCGGAGAATGCGCGGCTGTCGATGAAGGAGCTTGCCGACAAGGTCGGCCTTTCTCCGCCTGCCGCCGCCGAGCGCGTCAGGAAACTCGAGGAGAGCGGCGTCATCGAGGGCTACACGATTCGGTTGAATCCTGGCGCCGCGGGGCTGCCGCTGGCGGTGCACATGCGCCTGCGGCCGATGCCCGGCGAGCTCGCGCGCGTTGCTTCCCTGTTGCAGGAAACCCCGGAGATCGTGGAAGCGGAGCGCGTGACGGGAGACGACTGCTTCGTCGCACGCGCTTTCGTGCGAGGGGTGGAGGAACTGGAGTCCCTGATCGACCGGTTTCTTCCCTACAGCGCGACCAATACGGCGATCATCCAATCCTCGCCCGTGAAGCGTCGCATGCCCCGGCTGCCGCTCGACGACGGAGATCGATCCGCCGATCCCGCTCCCCGGTGACCGCCGGGTCGCTGATCGATACCGGGATGACCCTTGCCTGATCTGCACGGTGGAACCTGACCACCGCGTTTTCCTGCCATGGACACCTCATGCGCCGGAAGCCTCGTTGGCAACGCTCGCCACATGGCCTTCGCCCTCGCCGTCGCGCATCAGGTGCGAGGCCATCCACGCCGCCAGCAGCATCATCGTTCCGCCGAACACCGCCACCAGCCGCATCGCATCGGTGAAGGCGGTGCGTGCGGTGGTTTCGATGGCGACGGCCTGGCCCGCCGGCAGTGTTTCGGCGGTGGCGATCGCGCCGCCCAGCGTGGACAGCGCGTGGCCGGTGGCGGCCTGGGCCAGATCCGCCGGCAGCGCCGGTTCCAGCCAGAAGCGGTACAGCGCCATGCCGGCACTGCCGAGCAGCGCGATGCCCAGCGCGCCGCTGAGCTCGGCGCTGGTTTCCGCCAGGGCCGACGCCGCGCCGGCGCGTTCCGGCGGCGCGGTGGTGATGATCAGTTCGTTGCCCACGGTGAACACCGGCGCCATGCCGAGGCTCATCGCCAGCATGCCGGCGATCAGGATCCACAACCCGTGCGGCGGCACCACCAGCGCGGTGATGCCGAAGCCGACCGCCGCCACCAGCAGGCCGCGCACCATCACCCGCCGCGCGCCCCAGTGGCGCGCAAGTTTCGGCGCCAGCAGCGAACCCACGGTGAAGCACAGCGACCATGGAACGGTGGCGAACCCGGCTTCCAGCGGCGACAGTCCCAGCACCAGTTGCAGGTATTGGGTCATGAAGATGTACACGCCCATCATCGACAGGCCGGCCAGCGCGTAGGCGACGATTGCCGCGCTGAAGGCGGGACGGCGGAACAGGGTGACGTCCAGGAACGGATAGTCCAGATGCCGCTGGCGGCGCACGAACAGCACGCCCAGCACCAGGCCGGCGGCCAGCACCAGCAGGCCGCGCGCATCGGCGCCGTACTCGGCGATCCGCTTGAGTCCGTACACCACCGCCAGCACCGCGAACAGCGACTGCGCCATGCTGGCCGGATCCAGCCGGCCGGCGTCGGGATCGCGGTACTCGGGCAGCAGCTTCGGCCCCAGCAGCAACAGCAGCACCATCACCGGCACCGCCGCCAGGAACGCCGCGCCCCACCAGAACCATTCCAGCAGCAGCCCGCCGACCAGCGGGCCGATCGCGCCGCCGACCGAGAAACTGGCGATCCACACGCCGATCGCGAACTGGCGCTCGTGCTCGTCATGGAACATGTTGCGGATCAGCGACATCGTCGACGGCGCCAGGGTGGCGCCGGCTACCCCCAGCAGGGCGCGCATGGCAATCAGCATCTCCGCGCTGCGCGAGAACGCGGCGATGATCGAGGCCACGGCGAACGCGGCCGCACCGATCAACAGCAGCCGGCGCCGGCCGATGCGATCGCCCAGCGTGCCCATCGTGATCAGGAAGCCGGCCACCAGGAACCCGTAGATATCGACGATCCACAGCAACTGCGAAGTGGAAGGGTTGAGCTCGGCACTGATCGCCGGCAACGCCAGGTTGAGCACGGTCAGGTCCATCGCATAGACCATGCAGGGCAGGGCGATGGCGGCCAGGCCCATCCATTCGCGGCGGGTGGCCTTGGGGGACATCGGGGAGGTCATGGTCGGTCCTGTGCGGGGTGACCTGACTATGACGAGCCAGTGCTGCGATTTTCGACAAGGCCGGCATCCAGGGGAAGCTGGCCGCCTTGCACCCGCTTCATTCTTCGCTGAATGCTTGTGAAGGTCATCCGGTGACGGACGCGTGGGTCTCGGCATCCGAGCCCGTCATCGCGGTGAACGCCGGGACCCATTTTGCTTCTGCCGCCGGGAGGTCCCCACCCCGTCCCGTCAATGGATTCGGTTTTCGCCGGAATGACGGGGAAGCGATTCCGGTCCATGCCGGAGAGGACGGAATGCTGGCCCAGTCCGGCATCGCCGGTCACGGCCAGCGGGCCGCGACGCCCCTACCGGACGATGAAGTCGATGAATCGCGCGACCTTGGCGTAGGGCGGCTTGAGCATGTCGCTGCCGGCGCGGCGGCTTTGCCAGAGGATGGGCAGGGCCTTGCTGAAGGCGTCGAAGCCGGCCTTGCCGTGGTAGGCGCCCATGCCGCTGGGGCCGATGCCGCCGAAGGGCAGGTCGTTGATGCCGAAATGCAGCACGGTGTCGTTGACCGTGACGCCGCCAGCCAGGGTGTTCTTCAGGATCTTCTCGATCCGGTCGCGGTCATGGCTGAAGGGATACAGCGCCAGCGGGCGATCGTGCGCATTGACGTAGGCGATCGCTTCGTCCAGCGACGCCACCGAGCGGATCGGCAGGATCGGCCCGAAGATCTCGTCCTGCATCACCTTGGCGTCATCGCCCGGATCCAGCACCAGCGTGGGCGCGAACAGGCGCTGCGCCGGATCGTCGGCGCCGGCCAGCGGAATCACTTCCAGGCCGCGTTCGCGCGCGTCGTCCAGATAGCCGCGCAGGCGCGCGAACTGGCCGTCGTTGATGATGCGGGTGTAGTCGCCGGGATTCTGCAGATCGCCGTAGCGCGCCTTCACCTGCCTGCGCAGCGCTTCCACCAGCGCATCGCGGCGGTGCGCCGCGACCAGCACATAGTCCGGGGCGATGCAGGTCTGGCCGCCGTTGAACCACTTGCCGGTCGCCAGCCGCGCCGCGGCCTGCTCCAGCGGATAGTCGTCGCAGACGATCGCCGGCGACTTGCCGCCCAGTTCCAGGGTCAGCGGGGTCAGCTGGGGCGCGGCGGCGGCCATCACCTTGCGGCCCACCGCGGTGGAACCGGTGAACACCAGATGGTCGAAGGGCAGGCCGGCGAAGGCCGAGGCGATCGCGGGACCGCCGCTGGCGACCGCCACCCGATCCGGCGGGAACACTTCGGCCAGCAGATCGCGCAGGAACGCGGTCGTGCGCGGCGTGTGTTCGGATGGCTTGAGATAGACGTGATTGCCGGCGGCGATCGCGGTGGCCAGCGGAATCAGGGCCAGGTTGACCGGATAGTTCCACGGTGCGATCACGCCGACCACGCCGACTGGCTCGGGCCGGATTTCCGCGCGCGCCGGCCAGAACCGCCAGCCCACCCCGACGCGGTGCGGCATCATCCAGCGGCGCAGGTGCTTGAGCAGGTGATCGATCTCGTTGAGCACGGTCATGCCGTCGGCGATGCGGCTTTCGTGCAGCGATCGGTGGCCGAAGTCGGCGGCGATGGTGCGCGCCATCTCGTCCAGCCGGCGCTTCAGCGCGTCGCGCAGGCGCTGCAGATCCGCCTGCCGCTGGGCATGGTCGGGACGCTGCGCCCGCCAGGCCGCGCGCAGGCGATCGAGGGTGGGACGAAGCTCGGTCTGGGGCGTATCGGCGGGAGTGTCCATGGCCGCAGTGTAGGCCCGGACGCGTGCGTATGGTGGCTACAATGGCGACATGACCGCTATCCGCCCCTATCTTGACCGTTTTCCCGCCCTCGGCCCGCGCGTCTACGTGGATCCGGCGGCGACCGTCATCGGCGACGTCGAGCTGGCCGAGGACGTGTCAGTATGGCCGGGCACGGTGATCCGCGGCGACGTCAACCACATCCGCATCGGTGCGCGCACCAACGTGCAGGATGGCACCATCATCCATGTCAGCCACCACAGCCCGTACAACCGGGCCGGCTATCCGACCCTGATCGGCGCCGACGTCACGGTGGGCCACGGCACCATCATCCACGCCTGCACCATCGAGGACCTGTGCCTGATCGGCATGGGCGCCTGCATCCTCGACGGCGCCACGGTGAAGAAACACGGCTTCGTCGGCGCCGGCGCGGTGGTCGGTCCCGGCAAGGTCGTGGGCGAGGCCGAACTGTGGCTGGGCAATCCGGCGCGCTTCGCCCGCCGGCTCAGCGACAAGGAAATCGAGAGCCTGCACTACTCGGCCGCCCATTATGTGCGACTGAAGGATCAGTACCTGCAGGCCGCGAAGGACTGACGCGCTCCGGTTTCCGCGGCGGCCGGAACCGCCGAAGCCCTTCGCCGATGGCCGGAGGCTTGCCTGCCGCCGGCGCTCCGGCAACACTGGCGCGGGACAGGGATCTGTCCATCAACGGGGAAGAACAATGCTCAAACCATGGTTCGGTGGCCTGCTGGCCGCCGCGGTACTGGCGTGGGGAACGCCGGCAATGGCGCAGGAAGCCGGGGAAGACGCCGGCCAGAGCGCCGGACAGTTCGTCGCGGGATTGCAGTTCAAGGAGGGCGCCATCACGGTGCCGAAGGCACACGCGCGTTTCCAGCTGACGCCGGACTTCCGCTATCTGGAACAGGCCGACGCCCGCCGCGTGCTGGAGGATCTGTGGGGCAATCCGCCCGATGAATCGGTGCTGGGCCTGATCGTGCCGCGCAAGCCGGATCTGCTGGCCGACGACAGCTGGGCGGTCGTGGTCACCTATTCGGACGAGGGTTACGTCTCCGACGAGGACGCGGCCAAGATCGACTACGCCGAGATGCTGACCGAAATGAAGAAGTCCACGCGCGAGGAGAACAGCGCGCGCAAGGAGGCCGGCTACGGCACCGTGGATCTGGTCGGCTGGGCGGTGCCGCCGCGCTACGACGGTGCGGCCAAGAAGCTCTACTGGGCCAAGGAACTGTCGTTCGACGGCAGCGCCGAACACACGTTGAACTACGACATCCGCGTGCTCGGGCGGCATGGCTATCTGAGCCTCAACGCGGTGGCCGGCATGACCGAACTGGCGCAGGTGCAGAAGGGCATGCAGGAACTGCTGCCGATGACCGAATTCGACGCGGGCGCCCGCTATGCCGACTTCGATGCCTCCACCGACAAGGTCGCCAGCTACGGCCTGGCGGCGCTGGTCGGTGGCGGACTCGCGGCGAAAGCCGGCCTGTTCGCCAAGATCGGGCTGGTGTTCGCCAAGTTCTGGAAGCTGCTGCTGATCGGCGTGGTCGCCGTCGGCGCGGGGATCCGGCGCGTGTTCGCCCGCAAGAAGGAAAAACCGACGGTCAGTTGAGATGCCCCGCCAGGCGTCAGGGCCGGGTGGCCTGTTCCAGCGCCGCCAGATAGGCCATGGCGTCCTGGCGGCTGAGGCCGCACATCTCCGGTCCCGGTTTGAGCGTCGCGCAGAATCGCGGGCGCTCGGGCCGGCCGAACAGCCGGCAGCGCAGGGCTTCGTCCAGTTGCACGCAGGCCACGCCCGCCGGTTTGCCGGCGGGCATGCCGGGGATCGGCGAGGCGATGGACGGCGCCGTGCAGCAGGCGGCGCATCCGGCGCGGCAGGGAAACAACGATGACATGGCGGCAGTGTAGCCTCGCGCGGGCTGGGCAAGCGCCGCCGCGGCGGCTAAAGTCGCGACGGATGGAACAGGGAATCGGATCGCGCATGGCGCGCAATACGCAGATATCGCCAGGACGGCGCATCGCCGGCGCATGCTCGCGGGCCGGCATCGGGTGATGAATTGAAACTGGACACCTACCGTGAGGTGATCACGCCCGAGGGCGTCGCCCTGCACCTGCCCGCTTCCGGCCCGGTGCCGCGCGCGGTGGCCTGGTCGATCGATCTGGCGGTCCGGATCGGCATCCTGGTCGTGGTCGGTACCGTGCTCGGCCTGATGGGCAAGATGGGCCAGGGCCTGTCGATGGTGCTGATGTTCATCGTCTACTGGATCTACCCGATCGCCCTGGAGGCGATCTGGAACGGACAGACCATCGGCAAGCGCGCGATGGGCCTGCGGGTGGTGTCGGCCGATGGCGCGCCGCTGGGCTGGCTGGCGGCGATCACCCGCAACCTGTTGCGCACGGTCGACATGCTGCCGTTCGGTTACATGGCCGGGCTGATCAGCAGCCTGGCCGATCCGCATGGCCGCCGGCTCGGCGACATGGTGGCGCGCACCGTCGTGGTCCACGTGGGTCATTCGCGCGACGCGGTGCCGGCGCCGGCCGACGTGGTGGTCGCCGTGCCGCCCGGATTGCAGCCCGACGAACAGGCCGCGATCGTCGCCTTCGGCGAGCGCGCGCCGCTGCTGACGCCGGCGCGCCAGGCCGAGCTGGCCGACATCGTCGCGCCGCTGACCCAGGCGCAAGGCCAGGCCGGCGTGCTGCGCCTGTACGGCATGGCCAACTGGCTGGTGGGGCGCCGATGAGGCAGGAACAGTTCGTCGCCCGCCACCAGCGCGAATGGCTGGCCTTCGAACACTGGCTGGATCTGCGCGGCGAACCGCGCCAGGCGCGTGATGCGCGCAATCGCGCCGAGCTGGCCGACGAGGACGTGCCGGCCCGCTACCGCCGCATCTGCGAACAGCTGGCGCTGGCGCGCAAGCGCGGCTACAGCCCGCAGATCACCGATCGCCTGCAACAGCTGATGCAGCGCGGCCACAACCTGCTGTACCGCACGCCGCCACCGCGCTGGCGGCGCGCGCTGGTATTCGTGCTGGCCGACTTCCCGCGCCTGGTGCGCAGCGAGGCGGCCTGCATGTGGGTCGCCGCGGCGCTGTTCGCGCTGCCGATGATCGTGCTGTTCGTGCTGCTGCAATACCAGCCGGAGCTGATCCACGGGATCAAGGCGCCGGAGGAAATCGCCTCGATGGAGCGGATGTTCGATCCCGGCGATCCGCGCCACCGGCTCGGCCGCGACTCGGGCAGCGACTGGTACATGTTCGGCGTCTACATCATGAACAACACCAGCATCGGCCTGCGCGTGTTCGCCAGCGGCCTGCTGGGCTGCCTCGGGCCGATCTACGTGCTGATCTTCAACGGCGTGGACATCGGGGCCTCGTTCGGGCACCTCCAGCAGATCGGTTCGGCCGATCCGCTGTGGCGCTTCGTCGCCGGGCACGCACCGTTCGAACTGACCGCGATCGTCATCACCGGCGGCGCCGGGCTGCGGCTGGGTTACAACCTGCTCGCGCCGGGACGGCGGCGGCGGGTGGATGCGCTGGTCGAGGCGGGTTGGAAGGGCGCGCGGATCTGCCTGGGCGCGGCGCTGATGTTCTTCGTCGCCGCCTTCATCGAAGCGTTCTGGTCCTCGATCCAGTCGATTCCCGCCTCGGTGAAGTATGGCGTCTCGGCGACGTTGTGGACGCTGGTGCTGCTGTGGCTGTGGCGCGGCGGCCGGGGAACCACCGATGAGGCTTGAGCAGCTCACCGTCCAGCTGCGCGCGCGCTCGTCCTGGGAGGCGATGGAGCTGGGCATGGCGCTGGTGCGCCGGCACGCGGCCGCGATCTGGAAGCCCTGGCTGCTGGTGACGCTGCCGGTGTTCGCGCTGCTCAACGCGGCCGGCTGGGCGCTCGATCTGATTGGCCTGGCCGGATTCCTGATGTGGTGGCTCAAGCCGGTGTTCGACCGCATCCCGCTGTACGTCGCCTCGCGCGCGGTGTTCGGCGCGGTGCCCGGCGTGCGTGAAACCGTGCGCGCGCAGGCGACCTGGGGCTGGAAGCCGATGCTGCACTATCTCACCTGGCGGCGCCTGAGCCCGGTGCGTTCGCTGTACCTGCCGGTGGACCTGCTGGAAGGCGTGCAGGGCCAGCGGCTGCGCGAGCGCCGCCGCGTGCTGGGCGGGGCGATCTACGGAAACGCCGCGCTGCTGACCCTGGTGTGCCTGCATTTCGAGGGCGCGCTGTTCCTGGGCGGCATCGCCGGCATCCTGATGTTCACGCCGCTGGAGCTGCTGCCGGAAACCCTGCGCACCACCTGGACCCTGATCGTCGAGCAGTCGCCGGCGTGGGTGAGGATCGGCCTCAACGCGCTGGCCTGGATGGCGATGTCGGTGGTGGAACCGTTCTTCGTCGGCGCCGGTTTCGGTCTCTACCTCAACCGCCGCACCCAGCTGGAAGCGTGGGATGTGGAGATCGTGTTCCGCAAGCTGCGCGGCCGGCTCGCCCGTGGCGCGTCGGCGCTGGTGGTCGCGCTGGCGCTGATGGCGGGCCTGGCGCCGGGATTGGCACGGGCGCAGAGCGAGGATCCGGAAGTGCCGGCGGCGCAGGATTCCGACGGGCATGTGGATTCCGGCGAATCCGATGACGCACCGAAACCGCCGACATTGCCGGAAGTCTTCGGCGATCAGCGGGTCGACGATGGCGGCTTCCGCCGCGCCAGCGCGCAGGCGTACCGCGACCCGTCGCTCAACCGCAGCATCGTGCAGAAACAGTGGGAACGCATCGACAAGACCAAGCCCGCGCCGCCTTCCCGGCGTCCGCAGATGGGCTGGCTGCAGGGCGTGGCCACGATGTTCGCCTTCCTCGCCGAATGGGGCCTGTGGATCCTGCTCGGCGTGCTGGTGCTGATCCTGCTGGCGACCGCGCGCTACTGGTTGCCGTGGATGCGCGGAGCCGGCGGCCGCACGCCGGTGTTCGATGCCGACGTTGCCAGCGAGCCGGTGCGGATTCCCGAAGCGCTGCCCGACGACGTGGCGAGCGTCGCCCGCCGGCTGTGGCGCGAGGGGCGCGCGCGTGATGCGCTGGCGCTGCTGTACCGCGCCGGCGTGCAGGCGATGAGCCGCCGCGCGCAGGTGGAACTGCCGCCGGGCGCCACCGAGGCCGAATGCCTGCGGCTGTCGCGAAGGATGGCGCAGGGCGAGGACCGGCAGCTGTTCGCGCGCATCGTCCGGGTCTGGCAGTACGCGGCCTATGCGCAGCGGCTGCCGGAGGAAACGGAATTCGAATCCCTGCTGGAACAGATGCAGGCGCGCGGCGGGTGGCTGGCATGAGGCGCTCCGCAAAGACGGGACTGATCGTCGGCCTGACCCTGCTGGGTGGCCTGCTGATCGCGGCCGGCGTGTACTGGTTCACCCACAACTACCATCGGGTCGATCAGACCCTGTACCTGCCGCCCAGCGGCGAGGCGGCCTACAACCCGCTGTACGCGCTGCGCAAGGCGCTGGAGGTCGACGGCGTGAAGGCGCAGTCGCGGCAGCGGCTCGCGCTGGACGCGTATCCGCCTGGACCGCACGACACCGTGCTGCTGTTCAACGAGGCCAGCGGCCTGGACGCGGTGCAGGCCGAACGCCTGCTGGACTGGGTGGAAGGCGGTGGCCACCTGCTGGTGCGCACGCCGCCGCGGCGCATCTGGGACGGCAGCCCGGACCCGTTGCTGCTCCAGTGGCTGGGCGTGGAGACCACCGATGACAGCAGCTGCGCCGGTCTGCAGGTGGAAGGCCAGCGCGCGCATGTCGAATTCTGCCGCGGCCGTCGTTTCCGCCTGCACGACGTGGAACCGGAACTGGCCTGGGGCGATCTGGATGCCGGTTACGTCTACGCCCGCCTGAACCACGGCGACGGTCACGTCGATGTACTGGCGGATTTCGATTTCCTGACCAACCAGGGCGGCGCCGACAACCCGTTCGGGGATCCGCTCAAGCCGCCGCAGGGCGGGCTGCGCGACGTGCCGCACCAGGCGCTGGCGCGGCAGCTGCTGGCGCCCAACTACGGCGCCGGCACCATGCATCTGGTCTACGCCGCCGACATGCCGTCGCTGCTGCGCACGATCCTGTTCCGCGGCTGGATGGTGTGGCTGCCGCTGCTGCTCGCGCTGCTGGCGTGGCTGTGGTCGCGCATGCAGCGCTTCGGCCCGCCGCTTCCGGCACCGCCGATGGATCGCCGTTCACTGCTGGAACACGTGCGCGCCAGCGGCGATCACCTGTTCCGCTACGGCCGCGGCGTGCTGCTCTACATCGCCGCCCGCCAGGCCTTCCTGAGCCGTTTGCGCCGCCGGGATCCGGTGGCCGCAGCGCTGGCCGGCGAAGCCCAGATCCAGGCGGTGGCCGAACGCCTCGGCGTTCCCGTCGAGATGGTGCGCAACGCCATGCAGACGCCGTCCATGCAGGACAAGGCCGGCTTCCGAGACCGCATTTCCACCCTGATCCAGCTGAGAAACCGACTATGAACGATTCCACCGCCGCCATCGACGGCGCAATGACGGGCGACGTCCTGGCCGAACGCGCCGCCCAGGTGCGCGAGGAAGTGTCCAAGGCGTTCATCGGCCAGGCCGATGTGCTGGACCAGATCCTGATCGCGCTGCTGGCCGGCGGCCACGTGCTGATCGAGGGCGTGCCCGGCCTCGGCAAGACGCTGCTGGTGCGCGCGCTGGCGCAGGCGCTGGAACTGACCTACGCACGCGTGCAGTTCACCCCGGACCTGATGCCCAGCGACGTCAGCGGACACGCCGTCTATGATCCCAAGACCGAGAGCTTCAAGATCCGGCGCGGCCCGGTGTTCACCCACCTGCTGCTGGCCGACGAAATCAACCGCGCGCCGGCCAAGACCCAGTCCGCGCTGCTGGAAGTGATGCAGGAAGGGCAGGTGACCATCGAGGGCAAGTCCTTCGAACTGGCGCCGCCGTTCATGACCCTGGCCACCCAGAATCCGGTGGAACAGGAAGGCACCTATCCGCTGCCGGAAGCGCAGCTGGATCGTTTCCTGCTGAAGATCCTGATCGACTATCCGGCGCTGGACGACGAAAAGCGGATGGTCGATGCGATCACCACCGGCCGCACCGCCGGCGATTTCGATCTGTCGCAGGTGCGACGCGTGCTCGGCGCGGCCGACATCATCGCCATGCAGCGCGGCACCGCCGCGGTGACGGTGGACGAACAGGTGATCGACTACGCGGTGCGCATCGTTGCCGCCACCCGCAAATGGCCCGGCATCTCGCTCGGCGCCGGCCCGCGCGGCAGCATCGCGCTGGTGCGCGCGGCGCGTGCGCAGGCGGTGTTGCAGGGACGCGATTTCGTCACGCCCGACGACGTGCGTGACATCGCCACGCCCGCGCTGCGCCACCGCATCGCGCTGGCGCCGGAACTGCAGATCGAGGGCCAGTCGCCGGACGACGTGCTGCGCGCCCTGCTGGCCAAGGTGGAAGCGCCGCGCAAATGAGGCCCGCCTGGCCACTGATCGCCTGCCTGGCGCTGTGGGGCCTGTCCGGCCTGGCCGCGCTGTTCGCCGGCATGCCCCGGCAGGCCTGGCTGGGCGCGGGTGCGGTGGTGATCCTGCTGGCGGCGATCGATGCGCTGTGGCTGCGGCGGCGGCCGTCACCGGTGGTGGAACGGGAGATGCCGGATGCCTGGCCGCTGGGGATCGCGCGCGATGTGCCGGTGCGGCTGGAGGCGGCCTCGCGGCAGCGCGTGGACGTGTTCGATCTGCATCCCGGTCACTGGACCATGCAGGGCCTGCCGCAGCGTCTGCGGCTGCGCCGTGGCCAGTCGACGTCCTTCCACTATCGGCTGAGCCCGACCGAACGCGGCGACGCGGTTTTCGAGGGCACGCAGATCCGCCTGCACTCGCCGCTGCGCCTGTGGTGGCAATCGCGCCGGATCGGCGAACCGCGCACCGTGCGCGTGTATCCGGACTTCGCGCCGCTGACCCGGTTCGCGCTGTTCAGTGCCGAACAGGCTTCGCGGCTGGTCGGCGCGCACCTGAAGCGCCGGCGCGGCGAGGGCACCGACTTCAACCAGATGCGTGAGTACCGGGTGGGCGACAGCCTGCGCCAGATTGACTGGAAGGCGACCGCGCGCGCGCGCAAGTTGATCTCGCGCGAATACCAGGACGAGAAGAACCAGCAGCTGGTGATGCTGATGGACACCGGCCGCCGGATGATGGCGCGCGAAGGCGGACTGTCGCATTTCGACCACGCGCTCAACGCGACGCTGGTGGTGTCCTACCTGGCGCTGCGCCAGGGCGACGCGGTTGGCCTGGGCGCCAGTGGCGGCGAGCGCCGCTGGGTCGCGCCGCAGCGTGGCATGGGCGCGATCGATACCCTGCTGCGGGCCAGCTACGACCTGCAACCGCAACCGGTGGCGACCGACTACCTGGCCGCGGCCACCGAGCTGTCGCTGCGCCAGCGGCGCCGTTCGCTGGTGATGCTGGTGACCAACGTCCGCGACGAGGACATCGAGGATCTGCTGGCCGCGGTACGCCTGCTGCAGAAACGCCATCTGGTGTGCGTGGCAAGCCTGCGCGAACGCGAACTCGACGAGGCACTGGCCGCGCCGGTGAAGGATCTCACCGGTGCCGTCCATGCCGGCGCCATCGCCCGCTACATGGAACAGCGCGCCGCCGCGCACGACGCCCTGCGGCGGCACCACGTGATGGTGCTGGACGTGACCTGCGCGGATCTGCCAGCCGCGCTGGTGGAACGCTACCTGGCGGTCAAGCGCGACGGCCTGCTGTAGCCAATCGCCCCGCGCGCCATCGAACCCACGTCACGGCACGACCCGAACCGGGTAGGAGCGCCGTCCCGGCGCGAGCCTTTACGAACGGATGACGGGGCGTTCAAAAGCTCGCGGCCGGAGGCCGCTCCTAACGCCAGGTTCCACCGCGATGCATTCGCTCAGCGCGGCACGCGCATCACTTTTGCGCACTCCGGGCCAGCACTACGAGGCGACCGACGCCGCCATCGACAGCATGGTCAGCACCAAGGCCAACATGAAAAAATCCGCACGCCGTCATAGTCGTTGGCAGGTGATTTTCCAACAGCCGAACCACTGACATAACCGGCCAGTGGTGACCCAAGCCAGCAGACCGATTACAGGTCTGCACCACGACAGCCACTAAATCAGCGCGATGGGAACCAGCGCGCGTTGTCAGCCGACCGCCCGTCTCCGGCAAAGATGGCTAGTGGCTAAAGGCGCCCCGACGGTTGGAGACATTGAATTGTTCGCCATCCAGGGATAGTTGCGCTTTTCGCCAGCTTTCCATGGTGGCGCTCTTGTCCTGCAAGGGCGTCATGCAGACAAAAAATTCAAGATCGTTATGAATGGTGGGAATGATCCATTCGCAGCCAAGGTCGAGGAGTTCTAGTTCGGTAAGGTCCATCATAAGCTGGGTGAACGAATATGGCGTGAATACCCAGCAATGGATGTCGTGATACGCATTATTGACTTCGGCATCATGTGCGATTGCTATCGCGCCCTCAGGCGAATACATCTTCACGAGACGTTCCTTGGCGATAGGTCCCTTCCATGCTTCCCCACAATCAACATGGGTAACGTTCAGGGCAAAATCTATGATGCGAGCCGCGCTGGGAGCACGCCTCCGACGGACAAACTCCGTTACAACGTCTTCGACTCGAGTTTCATTTCGCAGATAGTCGAAAGTAAATCTCCTGTCTGGAACCGCGAGGCGTATTTGTCCATGCGGCTTGAGTGTGGCTTTTGCCTCGTTCAACCAGGTAATGAAATCAGGTACGTGCTCAATGACGTGCGAAGCCAGGAGGTAATCGGCGCCAGTCCAACGCTGGCCAGTTCTCTCCGCAGAAGTCGATACTGCGTCCGCTAATGAATTGGTGCCCCAAACCGCGTCCACCCAGATACGATTGCAGTTTACGCCAGGATCATCTTTCCAGCGTGTCCTAAGCTCTTCCGTCTCGCAAAAATCGACATAGAAAATATTTCCTTCTTCCTTAGATACAATCGGCTTATCCAAGGGGCCTACTTCTATGCCCACGCTCCCACGTAAATCAAGGAGCTGGGTCAACTTCTCTTTCCTGGTCATGGTTCATCCTTGTCGCAGGGCGGGTTTGGCAAGGGGGCAGTCGTAGGCAAAATCCTTCTGCCGGTCTGATCATATACAGAAAGTTACAGTAAAAAGCGTAAGGCAAGCCCGGTTCTCACGAACTCCGCGGCCGATTATTTTTTATGGCTAAAACCCGGGCCCCGCAAGGCAAGCAGCTGCTCTGGATCTGGGATGGAAACATGATTGCGGCCCCCCTCATTAACTCGAATCAACCAAGGCCAGATAATCTGGACTCTTCCATGAGCCGGTCAGAAACCAGCAGTCCGCTGGCTTGGCTGTGGATGTCGAGTACCACGTGTTAACGGCATCGTTCAGGCACGCTGGTAGCCCGTGCGCGACCAGGACATCGCATTTTTCCGATGAATGGACTGCGACAAAGCACGAGCCCCTGCCTGTTCAGATTATGCCGTTCAACGCGGCGCGCGCATCGCCCTGGCGGCACCCCAGGCCAGCAGGACCAACCCGACCGACGACACCAGGCCGAACAGCATGGTCAACGCCGAAATCACCATGAAGAGGCCCTGCATGCTTTCGTGGCCACCTTCCGGCATGTGGTGGATGTTCCAGGCCTGGAACACGCTTGCCAGCAACCTCAGTACGGCCGAACCCAGGAGCAGGCCGGTTCCCCACAACGCCAGCGTCCGTCCGGGCGCGGGTTGCGCCCACATCCACAACAGGGCCAGCGCGGCACAGCAGGCCAGCAGCTCCGGCATCTGGTAGCCGACCATGGTCAGAAGCTGGATCAGGAACGGTTCCATGCGCGTCTCCGTGAGGCGGTTTTCAGTCGGCGGTGACCAGCAGCGCGTCCTTGCCGCGCAGCGCGGCGTACACGACGTCGCTGTCCGGGCGCGCGCCGTGCCAGGCTTCGAAGGCTTCCGCGGCCTGTTCGACCAGCATGCCCAGGCCGTCGACCGCGTCGCGGCAACCGGCCGCCTTGGCCCAGGCCAGGAACGGGATGGCGGCTTCGCCGTAATTCAGATCCACCGCCAGCGTGCGCGGGGTGGTCAGGGTGAACGGCAGGTCGAAATCCGCGCCGCCCTCGCGTGCCGCCGAGGTGGCGTTGACGATCAGGCCGAAGTCGCCGATGTCGGCCAGGTCCTCCCAGTAGCGCGACAGCGCGCGATCCGGTTCGCCCATCGCGTCGATCAACGCGTCGGCGCGCTCGGGGGTGCGGTTGACCACGATCAGTTCCGAGACGCCGGCATCCAGCAGCGCCGGGGCGACCCCGCGCGCGGCGCCGCCGGCGCCCAGCATCAGCGCGCGCCGGCCGCGCAGATCCAGTCCGTTGCGGCCGGTCAGGTCGCGCACCAGGCCGGCGCCGTCGGTGTTGTCGCCATGCCACTGGCCGTCGTTCCAGCTCAGCGTGTTCACCGCGCCGGCGCGCCGCGCCCGTTCGCTGGTGCGCGCGCAGATCGCGAACGCGGCTTCCTTCAGCGGCAGGGTGACATTGGCGCCCTTGCCGCCCTCGCCGACGAACCGATCCAGCGCGCCGACGAATTCGTGCGGCGCCGCGTCGATGGCGGTATAGGACAGCGACACGCCGGTCTGGCGCGCGAACGCCGCATGGATGCGGGGCGAGAGCGAGTGGGAGACCGGATGGCCGAAGACGGCGTAACGAACGGTGGACATGGCTTGGTATATATCCGTGGGTGAGGGAACCGGCACGGAGCGACACCATGAAACCAACACGGGCGGCTGCCGTCCTGATCGGCAGTCTACTCTCAGCCGTCGCAGCTGCGCAGCTGGCCGAATTCGGCATCGAGGGCATGGGCGTGGTGTCCACGCCGGCCACCGAAGTGCGCGGCAGCGTGAGTCCGGACGGCCAGCGGATCGTCTGGGGCAGCACCGACCGGAGCGGCGGCGCGGGCGGCTGGGACCTGTGGCAGGCCCGCCTGCGCGACAAGCGCTGGACCGATCCGGAGCCGCTGCCGATCAATTCCACCGCCAACGATTTCGATCCGCTGCTGAGCGCCGACGGGCACTGGCTGTACTTCTTCTCCAACCGTCCCGGCGGCCACGGTGGCGATGATCTCTACCGCGCCGCGGTGCGCGCGGACGGCGGCTTCGGCGAGCCGGAGAACCTGGGACCGGGCGTCAACAGCGCCGGCAACGAATGGGCGCCCACGCCCAGCGCCGACGGCCGCCGGCTGCTGTTCGCCAGCAACGGCTTCGGTGGCGCGGGGCGCCACGATCTGTTCGTCGCGCGCTGGAACGGCAAGGCCTTCGTCGATCCGCAACCGGTGCCTGGCGTCAACAGCGCGGTCGACGAATTCGACGCGGCCTGGCTCGATGGCGGCAAGGCGCTGGTGTTCGCGCGCTCGGACAAGGCGGGCGAGCAGCCGATCCAGCTGTTCGTCGCCGAATGCGATGGCAAGGCCTATTCCGGCATCGCCCCGTGGTCGCTGTCATTCAATTCGGCCGAGGGCACCACGCTGGGACCGGTCGTGGATCCCTCACGGCCCAGCGAAATGCTGGTAAGCGGCGCCGCCCGCGCGCCTGCCGCCGGCAAGCTGGATATCTATCGGACGCTGGCGCCGGCGCGGCGCGGGAAGGCGGGGTGTTTGCCGGGGTGAGTCATGACCGCCCCCTTTGCAGGCTTCTCAACAGCCGGAAAGAGGATCAAGGAAGAGGCAAAACACGGCTTCCGAGCAGGAAGTTCGCTAGCCCCCTTGAAAAAGGGGGCGGGCATCCGCGGAGCAGATGACGGAGGATTGACCAGCCATTCGGCTGTTGAGGCGTCTGCTCTTGGCGCGAAAAGCAAATCCCCCTCAATCCCCCTTTTGCAAAGGGGGAGGCAAAAGCAGCGTTCGCCGATTCCCGATTCCCGATTCCCGAATCCCGAATCCCGAATCCCGAATCCCGAATCAACCCTCGCGCAACCAGCGCACCGCATCCATCGCGAAATACGTCAGGACGCCGTCGGCACCGGCGCGCTTGAACGCGGTCAGCGCTTCCAGCGTGCAGGCGCGTTCATTGAGCCAGCCGTTGGCGTAGGCGGCCTTCAGCATCGCGTACTCGCCGCTGACCTGGTAGGCGAACGTCGGCACGCCGAACTCGTCCTTCACCCGCCGCACCACGTCCAGGTAGGGCATGCCCGGCTTGACCATCACCATGTCCGCGCCTTCCTCCAGATCCAGCGCCACTTCGTGCAGGGCCTCGTTGGTGTTGGCCGGATCCATCTGGTAGGTGGACTTGTTGCCCTTGCCCAGGTTGCCGGCGCTGCCGACCGCGTCGCGGAAGGGGCCGTAGAACGCGGAGGCGTACTTGGCCGAGTAGGCCATGATGCGGGTGTGGATGTGGCCTTCCTCTTCCAGCGCGCCGCGGATGGCGCCGATGCGCCCGTCCATCATGTCGCTGGGGGCGACGATGTCCACGCCGGCGCGTGCGTGCGACAGCGCCTGTTTGACCAGCGCCTCGACGGTGATGTCGTTCATCACGTAGCCGCTGTCGTCGATGATGCCGTCCTGGCCGTGGGTGGTGAACGGATCCAGCGCGACGTCGGTCATCACGCCCAGTTCCGGGAAGCGCTGCTTGATCGCGCGCACTGCGCGCTGGGCCAGGCCGTCGTCGTCCCAGGCCGCCTCGGCGTCCAGCGACTTGGCTTCCGGCGCGGTCACCGGGAACAGCGCCAGCACGGGGATGCGCAGTTCGGCGACCTGTTCGGCCACCTTCAGCAGTTCGTCGATCGAGAGGCGATCCACGCCCGGCATCGACGGCACCGCTTCGCGGCCCTTCAATTCGTGGACGAAGACCGGGTAGATCAGGTCATTGGCGGTGAGCACATGCTCGCGCATCAACCGGCGGGAGAAATCGTCGCGGCGCATGCGGCGCGGACGCGTATAGGGATAAGCCATCGCTCGCTCCTGGGGGACGGCGCGATCATACGCCCCCGGATTCCGGCCGGCCTGCGACCGATGCGCGCAGGCCGGCGCGGACATCGGAACGGCGCCTCGCGGCGCCGTTCCGGATCTGCCTATCCACTTGTTTTTACTTGACGATTTTGGCCGCGCAGGCCATCACCTTGCCGCCCTGGCTGCCGACCAGCACGCCGCTGGCCAGCGCGCGCGTCTTGTAGGCGTCCATGCAGCCCTGGTAGGCATCCTTGCTGCCGCTGGTGCGCAGGCACAGGTTGCTCCACGCCTGCACGTTCGCGCCCGGAATCAGGCCGCCGCTGCCGACCACATCGACATTGGTGGTGCAGTTGCCGATGCGCGCGTTGCCGCCATTGAGCTGCCAGCCGATGTCCTGGAACAGCGCCGGGGTCAGATCCAGGTTCACCTCGCCGCGCAGGGTGGACGTGATCGCCGGTTCCATCAGTGCGTTGGGCACCAGCGCGGTGTCGTAGTGCGAGAACGAGGATCCGCTCTCATACGGATTCGGCGCGTACAGCCGCACCCGCCCGCTGTTGTCGGCGCCCTGCAGCAGCGAGGTATCCACGCCGAAACCGACAGTCGCCGGCAGGTTGGCACGGATCAACGCACCATCGGCCTGCGAGACGCCCAGGCTGGGAATGGTGATTGCCGGATCGCTGCCGCCCATCGCCGGCTGCCCGGCCACGTTGTTGGCCACCAGCATGCCGGTGGCGCCGGCCGCCTGCACGTTCGCGGCCTTGACCACGAAGTTGCAGTTGCCGCGATCCACCAGCGCGATGTTGCCCGCCACCGCGGCGGCATTGCCGATCGGCTCGCAGCCGTCGGTGGTGCTGACGCCGCCGCCATCCAGCGCCGCGACCACGGTGCCGGCGAAGTTGGCGGGGCTCGGCACCGGGCCGAAGTTGGCGAAACCGACGTCGTAGCTGCCGGCGATCGCCGCCGGCGCGGTGACCTTCAGCACGCTGCGGTTGTCCAGCACCAGCGCGGCCTGTCCGTTGACGTTGCCGCCGGTCCATACCAGCCGTCCGGTGTTGCGCAACGCGCTGGCGCGTTGCGTGGCGGTCAGCTGCGGGAAGGTCGCCGCCAGCGTGTTGTCGTAGGCGAAGGTCGAGTAGATGTCCTGCCGCCCGCTGAGGAAATTGCCGGCCGAGTTGGTGAAGCCCTGGAAGCCCAGGCCATGGCCGATTTCGTGCATCACCACGTTGAGGAAATTGATCTTGCCCGCCGGCGTGTTGCCATCCAGTCCGTAATACCAGTCCTGGCCGGTCAGGCAGTTGGGATTGACGCCGATGTCGCCGTTGAAGCGCGAGTTGATGTCGATGAAGCCGGGATTGAGATCGCTGCCGGCCAGCGAATCGGCCAGTGCCGAGGAATACCAGGTGTCTGGCATCACGCCGGGTGCGAAGTCGGAGAACACGAAGGTGGTGCCGGCCGAACCGAGCGTCGCGCTGGTCGGCGTGCAGGCCAGCGGCTGGAAACTCGCGCCGACATAGATGGTGACATCGCTTTGCAGCACCGAGCCCCACAGATCCATCGCGAACTGGTAGGCGATGGTGCGCTGGGCGCCCAGGGTGGTGCCGGGATTGAGTCCTTCTGGGGCTTTTGGCGACGGATCGTCCAGGCCCATTCCGGTGCCGGCATCACCGCTGACCAGGACCAGATCGGCGGCGGCGGCCGGCAACGCGCAGGCCAGGGCCGCCAGCAGGGCGGCACGCAGGGGAATGATCCTATTCATTGCTGGCCTCCTTCGCCTGCCGCAGCTTCGTCGCGTCGTCGGCATGGCCCATGCGCAACTGGCCATCGGCGCCACGGACGATCATCAGGTCGGTCATGCTGCTTTCCGGCACCGGCTGGACCAGACCGCCGGCGGGCAGCCGGCGCTGGCCGGCCCGGGCCTCGGTCTCGGTGGCGGGCGCCACGAACCCCTTCTTGCCCGCGCCCAGCGGTTCGGCGCGACGCGCCTTGGCGGCGCCGCGCGACTGCTCGCTGAGTTGCCGGCGTTCTTCCTGGGTCAGTGGACGCAACTTGCCGGTCTTCGGGTCGATGGCGACCTTGCTGTCGGCGGCGGTGGCTTCGCTCTGCGGCGATGTCGCGGCAGGCGGCGGCGACTGGGGACTGGCCTGGGCGGTCAGGCATGCGGCGAAACCCGCCAGCAGCCACCAGGACGGATGCGAGTGCTTCATGAGGCGCTCCATTGCAGGACACAGGGACGCCTGCGTCCACCGGATCGCGACGGCCCGGGTGCAAGGACGCAGGGGCGGACGACGCCGGGCAATGCAGCGGGGGAACCCGGCCGGCGCAGTCTGCGCCGCGCGGCCGGGGGGTTCAATCAACGGCGGTTACGTTTCGGACGGGCGGCTCAGACGATGCCGCCGCCCAGCATCAGGCGGCCGATGGCGACCACGATGACGATGCCGTTGAGGACCAGGCCGGTCTTGGCGCGGCCGCGATTGCCGGCGGAGGTGAACAGGACGCCGATGGCGGCGATGATCGCGCCCACCGCGGCGAACGGAATCAGGAACCAGTTGCCCCATCCCAGCAACGGGATCAGGGCCAGCACCATCCAGACCATCGCGACGATGCCCCACAACAGACTGATCAGACCCATCGATGTCGTCTCCGCGCCGGAAAGGGCCGGCGATGTCCCGAGTATGGGTGCGGCGTGGCGGCGATCAAGCCACCAGGCCGTGCATGCCTTCGATTTCGACCCGCAGCTCGCGCCGGCACACATCGCCCAGCAGCATCAGGTAGGGCACCTCGCCGCCCAGGCGCGCCGCCAGCTGCGCCGCGACCGCTTCGGCGTCCTCGGCGTCACGCACGTAGACCTTCAGCCGCGCCGAGGCGTCCAGGTGGGCGGGCAACTGCGGGCGCAGCGCGCGCGCCGCGCCGATCAGGCTGTCCAGGTTGGTCAGGGTTTCGTCCAACTGCGCCTTCAACGAATCGGCGTGCTGCGAGGCGTGGCCGACGATGGCGGCGGTGCCGGACAGGAACAGCGGCAAGGCCGGCGCCGAGGTCGGCAGCAGCGCGCGGGCGAAGCTCGGCGATTGCGGGCCGTACTCGCGCGGGTAGCGGTAGGCGCTGACCTGGCGCGGATTCTCCAGCGGCGTGCCGGCCATGCGCGCGCTCAGCCAGTACACCTGCAGCACGCGGCGGCCGTCGCGGCTGCCGACGGCGGTGGCCGCCGGCAGGGTGCCGGTGTCGAAGGGACCCAGACCACGCACGCGGCCGACACAGAACTGGCGATAGCGCTCGTGGTCGCCTTCGCCCAGGACGATCGCGTCCAGGTAGTTCCAGATGCGCAGCAGGTGCGGGTAGCCGCTGGCCTGCCAGAAGCCGGTCAGGCGGCGGTAGACGAGTTCGCCGGCCAGCAGGACGCCGCCCTCGGGCTCTTCCATTTCCAGCACGCCGAACTGCAGTTCGCCATCGCTGGCCCAGGCCAGGCCATCGTCGGTAATGCCGGAAGAGACCGTCGCCGGAGAACGCCAGACTTCCAGGCAGGCGGTGCCGTGGAGCGGTTGCAGCGGAACATGCAGGTAGCGCGGATCGCCAATCTGTCCGCGCATGGGCGCGGTATCGCCGAAGCCGAAGATCGCGAGGGTGTCCGGCCGCTCCAGCTCGCGGGCCAGCGCGGCGACGGGGACATGGTCGACCGCCAGCCGTGCGGTGCTGGGCCGGAAGTCGGGGACGACGCTCATCTTTCGGTACGGGTACGCATGAACAGGCGGTCATGATACCGCGCGGCCCCGGGATCCCGGCGCGCCGGCGCGGATATGCCATATTCAGTGCCTGCGGCGGATGATCCGGCGCAAACCACGGGAGTCATGCCATGTCCGTCCGTCTTGCCGCCATGCTGGGATTGGCCATCCTGCTGACCGGGTGCGCCGGAACGTCCAAGGTGATGCTGGGAACGGCGCGCGCGCCGATCGACCCGGCCCAGGTCCAGATCTATTCCACGCCGCCGCCGGGTTCGGTGGAAATCGCCCAGCTCGAATCCACCAGCGCGGTCGGTTTCGGCACCCAGGGCCAGACCGACGCGGCGGTTGCCCGGCTCAAGCGCGAGGCTGCGGCGCTGGGCGCCAACGGCGTCGTGCTGATGGGCGTGGGTTCGAGCGGTTCGCCGGTCGGCATGTCGGTCGGCGCCGGCAGCTACGGACGCCACAGCGGTGGCGGCGTCGGCATCGGTATCCCGACCACCCAGAAGCGCGCGGCCGGCGTGGCAATCTACGTGCCGCCGGGTGCCGCACCGCCACCGGCGACCGTTCCGCCGACCAGCCCGCCCGCGCGCTAGACCCGCATGCGCCTGCCAGGAAGGCTGGCGATGCTGGCCGGCCTGGCCGCGCTCGCCGTCGCACCCGCCGGTTTCGCCGCCGACAGCGTCTGTTTCGGCACGCCCGGTCACGGCCGTCTGGAGAACGCGGCACGCCTTCCCGTTTCCGGCGCCAATTTCCGGCCCTACAGTGATCTTGGCGTCCGCCTCGGCCGGACCCACGCGCACTCGCGCGTGGTCCGGGTGATCACCAGCGCCTATGGCGCAATGGAGAAATCGATGCCCGGCCGCGTGTTCGTCTACGGCGAATCGGGTTGGGCGCAGGGCGGTCCGTTCCGCCCGCACCGCACCCACCAGAACGGGCTGGCGGTCGATTTCATGGTGCCGGTGCTCGACGAATCCGGCCGCTCGGTGCCGCTGCCGTCCCGCGTGGACAACAAGTTCGGCTATGGCATCGAGTTCGATCGCCAGGGCCGCCATGGCAATCTGCGCATCGACTACGAAGCCATCGCCGAACACCTGCATGCGGTGCATGCCGCCGCCCGCCGCGAAGGCATCGAGGTGGACCGGGTCATCTTCGATCCGGCGTTGATCCCGGTGCTGTACCGCACCCGCCGCGGCGACTTCATCCGCCGGCAGGTGCGTTTCATGCCGGGACAGGCGTGGGTTCGCCACGACGAGCATTACCACATCGACTTCGGGATGCCGTGCCGCCCGTTGGGTAGATGACGCATCATCCCCGCATGAACGGCGGGATGCCCGGACGGTCCCGATTCCCGTGTTGTCGCGCGAAGACCACGCTCGGCCCTTCGCATGCTGTGCCGGCACGTCGCCCGGGCCGGCCAGCGGACGCGTATCAGTTCCCGGAGGCTTCGGCGGAGGCGTCTTCATCCCGCAGATCGATCCGCTGGCCGCCCTCGTCCAGGGCCACCACCAGCGTCTCGTACTGCCATTCGCCAGCCTGCTTGCTCGCTTCCACGTACAGCGTGGCCGCGCCGCGACTGCCCTTGAGCGGGATGGCGAGATTCGCCTCGCCGGAGGACCCGCTGGTGTTTATGTTGCCCTGGACGAAATAGCCCGGCGTGATCGGCTCGCCCAGCGTCGCCACCACGGCGGCATCGGCGCGGGCGCGCGAAAGTCCGGTCTGGTAAGGCTCGGACGATTTCATCAGGCCGAACACGAAACTCATGATCGCCAGGATGAAGGCGGCGATCAGGGCCATCCCCGTCACCACCAGCGTCGGCACGAACCACTTCCAGTTGCGGCTCCACCAGTTCGGCGGCGGGACGGGAATCGTGTTCATCGCTTTACTCCGTGGCCGGCTTCAGGCAGCGCTGGAAGAAATCCTCGGTCACCTTCAGCCGGTGCAGGTTGTCCTTGCCGCGCAGGCCGTGCTTGGCGCCCGGATAGGTCATCAGCTCGAACGGCACCGCGCGCTGCTGCAGGGCGCTCATCAGCTTGGTCGAATTGGTGAACAGCACGTTGTCGTCGGCCATGCCGTGGATCAGCAGCAGCCGGGACTTCAGGCCATCCACATGGGTGAACACCGAACCCTCGCGGTAGCCGTCCACGTTCGACTTCGGCAGATCCATGTAGCGCTCGGTGTAGTGGGTGTCGTACAGGCCCCAGTCGGTGACCGGCGCGCCGGCCACGCCGCAGGTGTAGGCGTCGGAAGCCTTGGCCAGCAGCATCAGGGTCATGTAGCCGCCGTTGGACCAGCCGTACACGCCGATGCGCGAGCCATCCACCCACGGCTGCGACTTCAGGAAATCCACGCCCTTGAGCTGATCGACGACTTCCACCGTGCCCTGCTTGCGGAACAGCGCGTTGCCGAACTTCGCGCCGCGTCGCGGGGTGCCGCGGTTGTCCAGCGAGAACACGACGTAGCCGTGCTGCGCCAGGTACTGATCGAAGGTGGGTGCCCAGGTGCGGCTGACGGTCTGGCCGGCCGGGCCGCCGTAGACGTAGACCACCACCGGGTACTTCTTCTTCGGATCGAAGCCGGTCGGCTTGATCACGCTGTAGTGCAGGGTCTGGCCGTCCTCGGCATCCAGCGTGCCGTACTCGATCGGGCGATGCGCGTCCTTGTATTTGGCATACGGATGCTGCGGGTCGGCCAGATCGTTCTTCACCAGCGCGGTCAGCAGGGTGCCGTCGGCGCGATGCAGTTCCACCTGCGGCGGCGTGGTCGGATTCGACCAGCTGTCGATGTAGATCTCGGCGTTGTCGCTGAAGGCCACGCCATGCATGCCTTCGGCGCGGGTGATGCGGCTGGGCTTGGCGTCGCCGGCCAAGGGGACCGAATACAGCTGCCGTTCCAGCGGCGAGGCTTCGGTGGCGGTGAAGTAGACCAGGCCCCTGGCCTCGTCCAGCGCCGCCACGTCCTCGACCGTCCAGTCGCCGGAGGTCAGCTGCGCCAGCGGCTTGCCGTCCTTGTCGTGCAGGTACAGGTGCTCGAAGCCGCTCTTCTCCGACGACCACAGGATGCGGCCGTCCTTGAGGAAGCGCAGGTTGTTGTGCAGCGGGATCCAGGTCTTGCTGGTCTCGGTGATCAGGGTGCGCTGCTTGCCGCTGTCCAGATCGGCTTCGATCAGTTCCAGCGTGCGCTGGTCGCGCGACTGCCGCTGGAAGGTGGGATGGCGCGCATCGCGCCAGTTCACCCGCGCCAGGTAGATGTCCTTCTCCGCACCCAGATCCAGCCACTTCGGCGCGCCGCCCTTGGGCGAGATCACGCCCAGCTGGATCAGCACGTTGGGATCGCCGGCGGCCGGGTAGCGCTGCTCGATGATGTCGGCGCGATCCGGATACACCTCGAAGCGTTTCTGCACCGGCACCGGGGTTTCATCGATGCGGGCGAAGGCAATCGCCGAATCATCCGGCGCCCACCAGTAGCCGGTGTGGCGATCCATTTCCTCGTCGGCGACGAACTCGGCCACGCCGTTGCCGATCGTGTCCGAACCATCGCGGGTCAGCTGGGTTTCCTTGCCGCTGGCCAGATCGATCACCCACAGGTTGCGCTCGCGCACGAAGCTGACGAAGCCACCCTTGGGCGACACCTTGGGATCGGTGGCGAAGCCGCCGCCGCGGGTCAGCTTGCGCACCGCCTCGGCACCGGTCTTGCCCAGGTCGTACAGGTAGAGCTCGCCACCCAGCGGGAACAGCAGCCGCTGGCCGTCCGGCGAGAACTGGTAGTCGACGATGCCCGACAGCGCGGCGATGCGCTGGCGCTCGCGGCGCGCCTTCTCCTCGTCGCTCAGGGTCTCGGTACCAGGCAGCACCACCTTGGAGTCCACCAGCATCCGGGTCTGCCCGCTGGCGATGTCGTATTCCCATAGATCCAGCTGGAAGCGGTTGTCCTGCTTGCCGCGCAGGAAGGTCACCCGCTTGCCGTCCGGCGAGGTCTTGGCCTTCATCAGCGAGGGACCGGAAAGCGACGCGTCGCCGGCCAGGGCTTCCAGGGTGAGTTTTTCGGCGTGGGCAACGGGCATGGCGGCGATCTGGCAGGTGGACGCCAGGCAGGCGGCCAGGAAAAGTCCGGTCAACGGGCGGGTGAGCGCTTTCTTCATGACTTCACGGGTCCTTGGTTGAACAGGTGCTTGCGTTGTTCATCGGTGAGCGGCTGGCCGGCGTTGGGATTGACCTGCGTGCGCAGCGCGTAGGCGCGCTGGGTGGCAGGGCGCGCGGCGATGCTTTCATGCCAGCGTCGCAGATTCGGAAACGCCTCGAAATCCGGCGGCAGCTTGTCGTAGGCGCGGATCCACGGATGGCTGGCCATGTCGGCGATGCCGTACTCGTCGCCGGCCAGGTAGGCGCTCTCCGCCAGGCGCTTGTCCATCACGCCGTGCAGGCGCGCCACTTCGCGGCCGTAGCGTTCGATGGCGTATGGAATCGGCTCCGGCGCATAGACGTTGAAATGGCCCATCTGTCCGGTCATCGGCCCCAGCCCGCCCATCTGCCAGAACAGCCATTCCAGCGCCGCGACGCGGCCGCGCGGCGTCGTTGGCAGGAAGCGGCCGGTCTTCTCCGCCAGATACAGCAGGATTGCGCCGGATTCGAACACGCTCTGTGGCGCGCCACCGTCGGCGGGCGCGTGATCGACGATCGCGGGCATCTTGTTGTTGGGGGAAATCGCCAGGAACTCCGGCTTGAACTGGTCTCCCGCGCCGATGTCGACCGGCTTGATGGTGTAGGGGAGCCCGGCTTCTTCCAGGAACAGGGTGATCTTGTGGCCGTTGGGGGTCGGCCAGTAGTACAGGTCGATCATCGCGGGGGACCCCGGAGCATGAAAAGACCGAGTGTAACGCCGCCCGCGGGTTGGCAGCAGGGGATCGGCCCGGTAACCTGCGCCCTTTCCCAGCACTGCATCCGACCCCCATGTCGCAACCGACCAACGCGCGCCTTGGTTTCCTGCCGAACCTGATTTTCGCTTCCCGCTGGCTGCAGCTGCCGCTGTACCTGGGCCTGATCGTGGCCCAGGCGGTCTACGTGTTCCTGTTCCTGAAGGAGCTGTGGCACCTGATCCACGACGCCAACACCCTGACCGAGCAGGGCATCATGCTGATCGTGCTGGGCCTGATCGACGTGGTGATGATCTCCAACCTGCTGGTGATGGTGATCGTCGGCGGCTACGAGACCTTCGTGTCGCGGCTGCGCCTGCACAACCATCCGGATCAGCCGGAGTGGCTGAGCCACGTCAATGCCAGCGTGCTGAAGGTGAAGCTGGCGATGGCGATCATCGGCATCTCCTCCATCCACCTGCTCAAGACCTTCATCGGCGCCGGCGAACTCGGCCTGCCGCTGTGCGGGTCTCAGGATCACCTGAACGCGCTCAACATCGCCGCCACCGCGTTGCAGGCCGGTTACAAGATGGGGGTGGTCAAGTGCACCTCGGTCACCTCCATCGGCGTGATGTGGCAGACCATCATCCATGCTGCCTTCATCCTGTCGGCGATCGGCATCGCCTATACCGACAAGGTGATGAGCGGCAGCGCGGTCAAGCGCGAGCACGCCGTCGCCCACTGAGCGGCGCGACGGGGTTTCCACCGCGGCGTCCTGTAAAATGCCGCGGTGGATGTCTCTCACCTACTCGATGATCTGAACCCCGCACAGCGCGAGGCCGTCTCCGCGCCGCCGGGCCACTATCTGGTCCTGGCCGGCGCCGGCTCCGGCAAGACCCGCGTGCTCACCCACCGCATCGCCTGGCTCAATGAAGTCGAGGGCGTGCCGACCCACGGCATCCTGGCGGTGACCTTCACCAACAAGGCCGCCGGCGAGATGCGCGCGCGCGCCGACCTGCAGCTGCGCAACGGCAGCCGCGGCATGTGGATCGGCACTTTCCATGGCCTGGCCCACCGCCTGCTGCGCCTGCACTGGCAGGAAGCGAAGCTGCCGGAAACCTTCCAGGTGCTGGACAGCGATGACCAGATCCGCCTGGTCAAGCGGGTGGTGCAGCAGCTGGAACTGGACGAGGCCCGTTTCCCGCCGCGCCAGATCGCCTGGTGGATCAACGCGCAGAAGGACGAAGGCCGGCGCGCCGAACACCTGCAACCGGGCGACGACATCTGGGCCGACACCCTGCGCCGGGCCTATGTGCTGTACCAGGAGCGCTGCGATCGCGCCGGGCTGGTCGATTTCGCCGAACTGCTGCTGCGCGCGCACGAACTGCTGCGCGACAACCCGGCGCTGCTGGCACATTACCGGCACCGCTTCCGCGAACTGCTGATCGATGAGTTCCAGGACACCAATGCCATCCAGTACGCCTTCGTGCGGGTGCTGGCTGGCGACACCGGCCACGTGTTCGTGGTCGGCGACGACGACCAGGCCATCTATGGCTGGCGCGGCGCCAAGGTCGAGAACGTGCAGCGCTTCCTCAAGGATTTCCCGCAGGCGCGCACCATCCGGCTGGAACAGAACTACCGCTCCAGCGCCAACATCCTCAACGCCGCCAACGCGGTGATCGCGCACAACCCCGGCCGCATCGGCAAGCAGCTGTGGACCGACAGCGGCGACGGCGAGCCGATCGATCTTTACGCGGCCTACAACGAAATCGACGAGGCGCGCTTCGTGGTTGAGCGCATCCGCCAGTGGGTGCGCGATGGCGGCAGCCTCAACGATGCGGCCATCCTCTACCGCAGCAACGCGCAGTCGCGGGCGTTCGAAGAGACCCTGCTGTCGGAACAGGTGCCGTATCGGGTCTACGGCGGCATGCGCTTCTTCGAGCGCGCCGAAATCAAGGACACCCTGGCCTACCTGCGGCTGATGGCCAACCGCGACGACGATGCGGCCTTCGAGCGGGCGGTCAACACCCCGGCGCGCGGCATCGGCGATCGCACCATGGACGAAGTGCGCCGCCTGGCGCGCGTGGAATCGCTGTCGTTGTGGCAGGCCGCGCGGCAGCAGGTCGGCGGCACCGCGCTGGCGGCGCGGGCGCGCAACGCCCTGGCCGGCTTTCTCGCGCTGGTCGAGGCGCTGGCGGCGGAAACCGGCGAGTTGCCGTTGCAGGACCGCATCGACCACGCGCTGATGCGTTCCGGCTTGCGCGATCACTATGCCGCCGAGAGCCGCGGCCAGCTGGATTCGCGCACCGACAACCTGGACGAACTGGTGTCGGTGGCCTCGCGTTTCGTCCGCGTCGACGACGAGGAAACCCAGGGCATGACCGATCTGGTCGCCTTCCTCGCCTACGCCGCACTGGAAGCCGGCGAGGGCCAGGCCCAGGCCGGCGAAGACGGCGTGCAGTTGATGACCCTGCATTCGGCCAAGGGCCTGGAGTTCCCGCTGGTGTTCCTGGCCGGACTGGAAGAGGGCCTGTTCCCCAGCAACAAGTCGCTGGACGAGAGCGGCCGGCTGGAGGAGGAGCGCCGCCTGGCGTACGTCGGCATCACCCGCGCGCGGCAGAAGTTGGTGCTGAGCTTCGCCGAGGCGCGCCGCCTGCACGGCCAGGACATGTACGGCATCCCCTCGCGGTTCCTGCGCGAGATCCCCACCGCGCTGCTGAACGAAGTGCGTCCGCGCGTGCAGGTGTCGCGCCCGGCGGCCAGCTACGGCCCGCGCCGCGATCTGGGCCACGCCGCGGTGGAGTCGCCCACGCTCAAGCTCGGCCAGAACGTCGTGCACGCGAAATTCGGGCGCGGTGTGGTAACTGATTACGAGGGCGCTGGCGCGCATGCACGCGTGCAGGTCCACTTCGACGAGGAAGGCAGCAAATGGCTGGTGCTCGCCTACGCCAATCTGCAGGCGGTGTGACGCCCGCGGATTGATTCCGATCAAGGCATGACGAGGCATTCCAGCGTGTAATGGTTCCACCCCACGACGACGGAGGTATCCCCATGTATCAACGCATCCTGATAGCGACCGACGGTTCGGAGCTGGCGATGAAGGGCGTGGAGCAGGGGCTGGTGCTGGCCAGTCAACTCAAGGCGCAGGTCGCCGTGGTGACCGTCAGCGAACCCATCGTCACCGGCTTCGACGATGCCCTGGGCTGGGGCGCGGCCAACCGTTTCTCCACCGACTACCAGAAAGCCCAGGACGAGGCCGCCCAGCGGATTTTCGACGGGGTCACCCAGCACGCGCAGGCGCGGGGCCTGGCGATCACGCCGGTGCACATCCGCGATCGCTACGCGGCCGAAGGCATCATCGAAGCGGCAACCGAACAGAAAGCGGATCTGATCGTGATGGCCTCGCATGGCCGGCGTGGTCTGGGACGCCTGCTGATCGGCAGCCAGACCCACGAAGTGCTGACCCACAGCCACGTGCCGGTGCTGGTGGTGCGCTGATCCGCAGCGCGCGCGGCCTGTGGCCGCGGGCTTTCCGCTGCCTCGCGACAGGGATGGGCCTTCTCTCCCCGGTCCCTGCGAAATGGAAGGCTCGCGGCCACAGGCCGCGCACATGGATTCCTTCCCCCGCTTGAGGGGGAAGGTGCCCGAAGGGCGGAAGGGGGCACGCGCCCGGGAGCCAAGCGGCTTTTCCCGTCGCAGCAAGGGCATCACGAACCGGTAAACCACCATCCGCGACCGAAACCGCGACTCACCAGCCGTAGATCTTCCAGTACACCGGCGACACCGGGCCTTCGCCCTTGCTCTTGTCCAGCCGGCCATCGCCGTTCTCGTCGATCAGGTAATAGGCCGGACCCCGCGCCGGGGTGACCTTGACCATGCGCAGCTGGCCGGCCACGCGGTATTCCTCGATCACGTCGCCATTGGTTTCGGTGCGGACCGCGACCTGGGCGTCGGCCAGATCCACGCCGGGATCGTCCTGGGCGCCGCCCATCGACGCGCAACCTGCCAGCAGCAACACGGCAAGCGCGGCGGGTGCCAACGTCATGCGGGACATCGCGGACTCCTCGGGAATGACCGGTTCGGGGATTATGCGCCAATCGACGCCAATGCGCCGTGACGCCGCGCCCGCGGCGGGGCGTAGAATCGCCGCATGAAACGACTAGTCCTGATCGACGGATCCAGCTACCTGTTCCGCGCGTTCCATGCGCTGCCGCCCCTGACCAACGCCGCCGGCGAACCGACCGGCGCGCTGTTCGGCGTGGTCAACATGCTGCGCGCCACGCTCAAGGAAATGCCCGACTACGTGGCCTTCGTGCTGGATGCCAGCGGACCGACCTTCCGCGACGCGCTGTATCCCGAATACAAGGCCAATCGCCCGCCGATGCCCGAGGATCTGCGTGCGCAGGTGGAGCCGATGCGCCGGATCGTCGAGGCGCTGGGCTTCCCCCTGCTGTGCGTGGAAGGCGTGGAGGCCGACGACGTGATCGGCACGCTGGCATTGCAGGGCGCGGCGCAGGGCATCGAGGTCACCATCTCCACCAGCGACAAGGATTTCGCCCAATTGGTGCGGCCGGGCGTGGCGCTGGTCAACACCATGAGCGGCAGCCGGCTGGATTCGGACGAGGCGGTGATGGAGAAGTTCGGCGTGCGGCCGGAACAGATCGTCGACTTCCTCGCCCTGATGGGCGACACCGTGGACAACGTGCCCGGCGTGGAGAAGTGCGGTCCCAAGACCGCCGCCAAGTGGCTGGGCGAATACGGCACGCTCGACGCGATCATCGCCGGCGCCGATGGCATCAAGGGCAAGATCGGCGAGAACCTGCGCGCGGCGCTGCCGCGGCTGCCGCTGAACCGCGAACTGGTCACCATCAAGACCGATGTCGCGCTGCCCGGCGGGCCGGAGACGCTGGCGCTGCGCAATCGCGATGTCGGCGAACTGCGCGAGCTGTACTCGCGTTACGGTTTCAACCAGGCCCTGAAGGAACTGGACGGCGGTGCCAGCGCCGGCGCGGTCGCCGAGAAGGAACCCGGCCGCGCGCGTGGCACCGGTTTCGTGTCCGGCCCGGCGCCGGATGCCGCGCCGATCGATGCGGCGTGGTCCGCGCCGGGCGAGTACGAAACGATACTGACCGAGGCCCAGCTGGAAGCCTGGATCGCCCGGCTGGCGGCGGCCGACGAGTTCGCCTTCGACACCGAGACCGACAGCCTGGATGCGATGCAGGCCAACCTGGTCGGCATGAGTTTCGCGGTGGAACCCGGCAAGGCGGCGTACCTGCCGCTGGGACACGTCTATCCGGGCGCGCCCGCGCAACTGGATCAAACCGCCACCCTGGCCCGGCTGGCGCCGTTGTTCGCCGATCCCGGCAAGCGCAAGCTCGGCCAGCACGGCAAGTACGATCTGCATGTGCTGCGCCGCCATGGCGTGGAGGTCGGCGGCTATGCCGACGACACCATGCTGGAGAGTTTCGTCTACAACTCCGGCAGCAACCGCCACGACATGGACAGCCTGGCCAAGCGCTTCCTCGGCTACGACACCATCAAGTACGAGCAGGTCGCGGGCAAGGGCGCCAAGCAGATCCTGTTCTCGCAGGTGGCGCTGGACGACGCCACCCGCTACGCCGCCGAGGATGCCGACGTGACCCTGCGGCTGCACCGGGTGATGACGCCGAAGCTGGCCGCCGAGCCGGGCCTGGAGCGCGTGTACCGCGACATCGAGATGCCGCTGGTGCCGGTGCTGGCGCGCATCGAGGCCAATGGCGTGCGCATCGACGGCGACGAGCTGCGCCGGCAGAGCGCGGACCTGGCCAAGCGCATGCTGGCCGCGCAGCAGAAGGCCACCGAACTGGCCGGGCGCAGCTTCAACCTGGATTCGCCCAAGCAGCTGCAGGCCTTGCTGTTCGACGAACTCAAGCTGCCGGCGGTGCTGAAGACCCCGACCGGCCAGCCCAGCACCAACGAGGAAGCGCTGGAGGCAATTGCCGATCAGCACGAACTGCCGCGCGTGATCCTGGAATACCGCGGGCTGGCCAAGCTGCGCAGCACCTATACCGACAAGCTGCCGGAGATGGTCAATCCGGAAACCGGTCGCGTGCACACCAGCTATCACCAGGCCGGCGCCGCCACCGGCCGGCTGTCCTCGACCGATCCCAATCTGCAGAACATCCCGATCCGCACCGAGGACGGCCGCCGCATCCGCAAGGCGTTCGTCGCGCCGCCGGGCCGCAAGCTGATCGCCTGCGACTACTCGCAGATCGAACTGCGGATCATGGCGCACCTGTCCGAGGATCCGGGCCTGGTGCGCGCGTTCGAGTCGGGCGCCGACATCCACAAGGCGACCGCCGCGGAAGTATTCGGGCGCCCTCTGGATGAGGTCACCTCCAACGAACGCCGCGCCGCCAAGGCGATCAACTTCGGCCTGATGTACGGCATGAGCGCATTCGGCCTGGCCCGCCAGCTCGGTATCGGCCGCGGCGAGGCGCAGGACTACATCGCGCTGTACTTCAGCCGCTATCCGGGCGTGCGCGACTTCATGGAGCGCACCCGCCAGCAGGCGCGCGAGCAGGGCTACGTGGAGACCGTGTTCGGCCGCCGGCTGTACCTGGAGTACATCAACAAGGGCACCCAGGGACAGCGCGCCGGCGCGGAGCGCGCGGCGATCAACGCGCCGATGCAGGGCACGGCCGCGGACATCATCAAGCGCGCCATGATCGCGGTGGATGGCTGGCTGGCCGATCATCGCGAACGCGCGCTGATGATCCTGCAGGTGCACGACGAACTGGTGTTCGAGGCCGATGCCGATTTCGTGCCCACGCTGGTGGCCGAGGCGGGCGCGCGGATGGCGGCGGCGGCGCAACTCATCGTTCCGCTGGTGGTCGACAGTGGAGTCGGCGACGACTGGGATCAGGCCCATTGAGGTCGATTTGAACGTCTAAATCCGGAAACCCGTTGACAACCAGAAACTTGCGGGCGGGATGTAGAAACAGGGTGCGATTCAATTTCTGAACTGGGTAGTTCAATAAAATGAATGCGGCCTTAATCCTACGGATTCTTAACGTGAATCTTCACGAACCATCCATGTGGGAAATGGTCAGATAACTCGCGACAGATGCAACGTCTGTCGCGGATCTCTCCCATCCCCTGGAGCGATCTCCCCGGAACGGCGACCCCTCCCCAGGTCCCGTTCCCCTGGCCCCGATGACCTCCCCCTGGTCTTCGGGGCTTTTTATTTGCGCGCGCTCCGTGGCCGGCACGCTAACGTGTCGTCATCCCGAACGGAGCGCGGACATGGATTCCTTCCTGCACCAGACCTTCAACCTCTCGATGCCCTGGTGGGGCTTCATCGCCCGCGCGGTGATCGTCTACTTCGCGCTGCTGGTGATGATCCGGGTATCCGGCAAGCGCACGATGGGCCAGTTCACCTCGTTCGACATGCTGCTGGTGGTGCTGCTGGGCAATGCGGTGCAGAACGCGCTGCTGGGCGAGGACGCGTCGGTCGGTGGCGGCCTGCTGCTGGCCGGCACGTTGATGGCGCTCAACTGGCTGGTGGGCCTGGCGTCGGCGCGCAATCGCCGGTTCGAGGCGCTGGTGGAGGGTTCGCCGGTGCTGCTGGCGCGCGAGGGCAAGGTCTACAAGGATGTCCTGCGGCGCGAACTGATCAGCCGCGAGGATTTCGACAAAGCGATGCGCGAGGCGGGCATCGACGCGATCGACGAGATCCATCTGGCGGTGCTGGAAACCAATGGACACATCACCCTGGTGACGCGACACGCGTGAGAGGTGGGGTTGGCGGGAAGCGCCCATCTTCACGCCAGGCGCAAATCCCCCGTCACCTGCTTCGCAGGTGCCCGCCCCCTTTTTCAAAGGGGGCTGAAAGAGAAGGGAGTGGCTTGTCATTCGGCGGGCGGGACGGGCCAGTCTTCACGCCAGGAGCGAATCTCCCGTCACCTGCTTCGCAGGTGCCTGCCCTTTTTTCGCTTTCGATAGCCGCGTGGCGGGTCAAGGAGCTGTCCGATGGAAGGCGGGATCAGGGATTCGGCGAATCGCTCTGCTTTTACGTCCCCCTTTGCAAAAGGGGGGACTGAGGGGGATTTTGCTCTCGGCGCCAGGGCAAATCCCCGTCCACCCGCTTCGCAGGTGACTGCCCCCTTTTTCTAAAGGACAAACCCCCGTACGGAGCGGCCTCCGGCCGCGAGCTTTTGATGCTTCAATCCGCGTAAAGGCTCGCGCCGCGGACGGCGCTCCTACCGGATTCGTGTGTCCTTGACGTTCGCTTCGGCGATTTGCTCTGGGGCATGGCAGAGCGGCCGCCCCTACCGACTCACCCCAGTTCGTTCAACCAGTCGCGCGGGCGCAGGTAGTCGTGCAGACGCTGCTCGGCGCTGCCGGCTTCGGGCTGGTAGCCGTATTCCCAGCGCACGTAGGGCGGCAGGCTCATCAGGATGGATTCGGCGCGGCCGCCGCTCTGCAGGCCGAACAGGGTGCCGCGGTCGTAGACCAGGTTGAACTCCACGTAGCGGCCGCGACGATACAGCTGGAACTCGCGCTCGCGTTCGCCATGCGGCGTGTCCTTGCGGCGCTCGACGATCGGCAGGTAGGCATCGAGGAAGCCGTCGCCGACCGCGCGCAGGTAGCCGAAGTCGCGTTCGAAATCCTGCCCCAGATCATCGAAGAACAGGCCGCCCACACCACGCGTCTCGCCGCGATGCTTCAGGAAGAAATACTCGTCGCACCAGTGCTTGTGCGCGGCGTAGCGCTCGGCGCCGCCGAACGACTCGCACAGATCGCGCGCGGTGCGGTGCCAGTGCAGCACGTCCTCGTCGAACGGATAGAACGGAGTCAGATCGAAGCCGCCGCCGAACCACCACGCCACCGCCTGGCCGTCGCGCTCGGCGCGGAAGTGGCGGACGTTGGCATGGGTGGTGGGCAGATACGGATTGCGCGGGTGGAACACCAGCGAGACGCCGACCGCGCGCCAGGAAGCGCCGGCCAGCTCGGGGCGATGCGCCGACGCCGACGGCGGCAGCTTGCTGCCGGAGACGTCGGAGAAACCGATGCCGGCCTGTTCGAACACGCCGCCGCCGCGCAGCACGCGGGTGCGGCCACCGCCGCCTTCGGCGCGGGTCCAGGCATCTTCCTGGAAGCGCGCCTGGCCGTCAGCCGCTTCGATGGCGGCGCAGATGCGATCCTGCAGGTCGGTGAGATAGTCGCGGACGGGCATGATGTCGTTCATGCTCGCCATTCTAACGGCGCGGCGACGTCAGGGCGTCGCTTCGCTTTCTTCCGTGGCTTCTTCGCCGGCTTCCTGCTCCAGCTCGCGCAAGGCGTCCTGGAGCGCGCGGCCGACGCCCATCTGTTCCCAATTGGAGGTTTCCAGCACGTCGCAGGCGACGTGGCGTTCGTCCTTGGCGCACACGGTCCGCATCGATTCGATGACGGACTCGTCGCCGGTTTCCGCGTAGGCCCGGATCAGGTTCTCGCAGCCCACGCGCACGCCGGCCGCGCAGATCCGCAGATAGTGCGGCTGGGCGGCGGCCCAATCGCCTTCCAGCGCGCGCTGGTGCCCCAGCGCGTTGCAGCCCTGCAGCTTGCCGGCCTTGCAGCAGGCTTCGGCGCCGCCGGCCTGGCCGATGGCGGGACAATCCTCGACCAGCGGACGCTCGACGAACTGGCGCGGCGGCGCGCAGCGATCCGCGCCGCCCTCGCCGCGCTGGTAGACCGCATAGCGGTTCCAGCTGTCCAGGCCGAGCAGGCGGTCGCCGCCGATCGCCTTGAACACGAAATCACCGCCCTTGTCGTGGCGAATGCGGATCAGGCCGTTCTCCAGGCGCGCGCGCATGACACTGCCGAAGCCGCCTTCGACCCGGCCGGCATCGCCGAAGCCGAGTTCGGACATCAGTCCGCTTTCCGCCGCGTAGGCGCCGCAGGGCAGGGCGGTGGCCGGCGGGACGCGCAGGTCCGCGGCGGTCAGCGCCGCCAGCGGGGCGGCCTTGCCGCAGGCGTCCTTGTCGGCGCCGCGCTCGCAGGCGAGGGTGAGCGCGCCGCGCGCATCCAGGTAGCGTCCGGCGTTCCACAGCTTCTCGGCCGCCTGGCCACAGACCTTGGCCGCCCCGCTGCGCTGGCAGAGCGCCAGGCTGCGGTCCAGTTGCGGCCCGGCCAGCGGAACGTCGTCGGCGTACATGCTCTTGAAGGCATCGGCGAAGGCGCGCGTCATCGCCTCCTTGGCCTTGGCCTCGCAGGCGCTCTCGGAGAAGGCCGGATGGCCTTCCACGCACTCCGGCGGCGCTTCTTCCGCCACGGCGTCGCCGCGCGACGCCTGATCGGCGGCTTCCTGGAAGCCTTCAATCAAGGCCACGCAGGCGAACGGCAGGGCTTCCTGTTCGCACCAGCGCGTCAGGGTCGGCTCATCGGCCTCGGTCTTGGCCTCGAAGCAGCCGGCCAGATCCGCGCGGCAGCCGCCGGCGGGCGCCGGTGGCGGCGTCGCGCACTGCGCGGATTGCGCCAGGGTGTAGATCTCGCCCATTTCCGTGCGCAGCGTGCGGCCGCCGTCTTCCGGCTTCCAGGTCTCGCTGTAGGCGCTTTCCAGATCGTAGGCGGTGAGGGTGCCGCCTGCCTGGGTGAAGGCCAGCGGACGTGGCGCCTGGTACGAAGTGTGTTCGCTCGCGGTGGACGTGGTCTCGATGCGCAGCTCACGGCTGCCATCGGCATTGCGGTAGACGCCGCAGGCGGGCGACGCGGCCAGCGCCAGGGTGGGAAGGCCAATCAGGAGGGCGCCGGCGATCCGCGCGGTCAGCATCCATGCTCGTGACATGAACAAACGCTCGTTGTGAGGGATGTCCAGTATATCGGCGTCGTGCGGTTGCCGAATGTCAGCGGAACTCCGCGCGCACCGCGGGCGTGCACAGTTTCCACACGATGGCGCCGTGCAGGATTCCGATCAGCAGCGCGGCGCCGTACATCGTCATCCGCAGGGCCGCCTGCAGATTGGCCAGCAGCGGATCCACGCTGGCGGGGTCGAGTCCGGCCTGTGCATTGAGATCCGCCAGCAGCCGATCGAAGGCGAAGGCGCCGGACAACGTCAGCAGCGCGCCGCCGGCCAGCAGGGCGATGAAGCCGAAGCGTCCCCATTCACGGCGCTGCAACAGTCCCCACGAGGCCACCGCCAGCAGCATCGATGACAGCAGCGACGCCAGCAGCAACAGGCCGAGATGATCGAACACCCAGACCAGCGCCGGCGGCAGCGCGACCCCGGATCCGCCGGCGGTCAGCGCGTCCAGCAGGCCCTGATCCGGCGGGCTGGCGATGAACATCACCGCCTGCAGGAGTCCGGTCAGCACGCCCACCAGCGCCAGCGCGAGCGACAGCCACGCGGTGATGGTGACGAACTGCGAACGCGGCGCGGTGGGCATGCCCGGTTACTTCAGGTTGTTCTCGAACAGCTTCAGCACGCGCTTGTACTCGTCCAGCCACGAATCCGCGCGGGTGAAGCCGTGCCGCTCAAGCGGATACGGCGCGAGTTCCCAGTTGTCCTTGTGCAGTTCGATCAGCTTCTGGGTCAGCACCACCGAATCGCGGAAGAACACGTTGTCGTCGATCATGCCGTGCGCGATCAGCAGGTGATCCTGCAGCCCGGCGGCGTATTCGATCGGCGAGGAGGTGCGGTAGGCCTGCGGATCCAGCTCCGGAGTGTTGAGGATGCCGGAGGTGTACTCGTGGTTGTACTGGGTCCAGTCGACCACCGGGCGCAGCGCGGCGCCGGCCTTGAACACGCCCGGCTTGCGGAACAGCGCCATGAAGGTCATGAAGCCGCCGTAGGAACCGCCGTAGATGCCGGCGCGATCGCGATCGCCCTGGCGGGTCTCGACCAGCCAGTCCAGGCCGTCCAGGTAGTCCTCCAGTTCCGGATGGCCCATGTTGCGATAGATCGCGGTGCGCCAGTCGCGGCCGTAACCCTCGCTGGCGCGGTAGTCCAGATCCAGCACGATGTAGCCGCGCTGCACCAGCAGGTTGTGGAACATCTGTTCGCGGAAATAGGTGGGATAGCGGTGATGCACATTCTGCAGGTAGCCGGCGCCGTGCACGAACATCACGATCGGATAGCGCTTGCCCGGCTCCAGCGTCTTCGGCCCGTAGTACTTGCCCCAGATGTGGCCGGCACCATGCTTCGACGGCACCTGCACGATTTCCGGCTGGATCCATTCGCGCGCCTTGAAGGCCGGCGTGCGGGTGTCGGTGAGCGCGGTCGGCGTGCCGCCGCTCGCGTCGACCACCGACAGCTGGGTCGGCACGTAGGCGCTTGAATGGCTGACCAGCACGCGCCGATCGTCCGGCGACAGCGCGAAGCGTTCCACGCCGTCCAGCGCGGTAACCTCGCTGACCTGATCGCTGGCCAGATCCAGCCGGCAGATCTCGTAGTCGGTGGGGTTGGCGCGGTTGCACAGGAAGAAGAAGGCGCGGCCGTCGGTGGTCGGCACCGGCGAGGTCACCTCCCAGCGGCCGCTGGTGCGCTGGCGCGGTTTGCCGTTGCCCTGGACGGTGTACAGGTGCGAATGGCCGGACTGCTCGGACAGCAGCCACAGGCTGCCGTCGGGCAGCCAGCCGAACTCGTTGTTGTTCCAGTTGATCCAGGCCGGATCGCTCAGCCGGTGGCGCGACTGCAGGCGCGCGGCGGCCAGATCCACGGTGGCGATCCAGCGGTCCTTGTTGTCGATCGCGTGCAGTTGCACCGCGACCTGGCGACCGTCGTCACTCCAGGCGATCGCGGGAGTGGACTCGCTTTCGATGCGCAGCGGGCGGTTGCCCTTGAGCGGATCCTTGCCCGCGGCCTTGCGCATCGCGGCCAGCGGGTCTTCGGCGATGCCGGGCAGCGCGTCGTAAGCCAGCGGCCGGACGGTGCCTGCCGCCACGTCGACCAGCCACAGCGACTGCGGCACCGGATCGTTGCGGCCCACGCGGGTGCGCACGCTCTGGAATTCCTCGTAGCCGGACTCGGTGACGTACATCGGCATCTTGCCTTCCTGGCCCTCGTCGGCGCCCTTGGCCTGGGTCACCACCAGCGCCCAGCGGCCATCCGGCGACATCGCGCTGTCGGCGATGGTGACCTCGGCGCCCAGGTAGACCGGTGCCGGCGCGCGGCTGCCGTCGGCCTTGCGCCAGGCGTCTTCCTGCTGGCGCGCGGCATCGCGCAGGGCGCGATCCCGGGCCAGGGTTTCCAGCGTGCGCAGCTGCTGCTCGCGCAGCGCGTCGGCCTTGGGCGCGCCATTGGGATCCTTTTCCGCGCGCAGGAGCAGCGCCTGGGTGGTGCCGGCCTGCGCGGTCCAGCGGTACCAGTCGTTGCCGCTGCGCCAGATTACGCCGCCGTCGCCGGCGAAGCGCGCCTGCGCCTCGGTGTCGTTGCTGCGGGTGAGCTGGGTGAGCGCGCCGCTGCGCAGGTCGCGCAGGAACACGTCGCCATTGCGCACGAACAGCATGCGCTGGCCGCGCGCGTCGATCTGCGGGTTCGGCGCATCCAGGCCACCGCGCTCGGCATCGCCGACGCGCTCGGCCGCACGGCCGCCGGCGACGGCCTGCACGTAGGTGTCACGGCTCAGGCTGCCCGGCCGCTTGAGGTCGTACTGCACGCGCTGGCCATCCCAGGACCACCAGGCGCGTTCGACCGGCGGACCCATCCAGTCCGGATCCGCCATCACCTGTTCGATGGTGAGTGGCGTGGCTTCCTGCGCGGAAAGGGTTCCGGCGAGGGCCAGCGACAGTGGCAGGAGCAAGGCGGGCAGAACGTGGCGCATGGAGTTTCCGTTAGGCCGGTGTGAAAGGTGCAAGCGTAGCAGCCGTGGCTGCGGGCATCGCCCGCCGATGGTCATGCGAGCGCCTGAACGTGCAGGGTTTCGCCGCATTCGGGTTTCCTCCACAATCTCTGTCATACCTCACTTTTCCACGGCGGGACGCGTACGCGCGGATGCAAGCCTTCGTTTACAAAAGCCTGCGCAAGGCGGACACCTACGTGTACCTGGCCGCGCGCGATGACTTCACCCGCCTGCCCGAACCGCTGCGCACCCAACTGGGCGACCTGAGCTTCGTGCTGGAAGTGGCGCTCACCCCCGAACGCAAGCTGGCCCGCGAAGACGCCGGGGTGGTGCGCGGCAACCTCGCCGCGCGCGGATTCCATATCCAGTTCCCGCCGCAGCCGGACAGCGACGAACCCGCCGATGCCTGAGCCCGCAAGCCAACAACGCCGGCTGGCCGCGATCGCCGGTCTCCTGGGCGTGGCCCTGGCCGCGCTGGGCTGGGTCGGTGGCCCGCTGGCGGCGTTCGGCGCCTGGCTGGCGCAGCCGGCGCTGGCGCTGGCCTGGTCGTGGCAACGCGGCAGCCGGCCGCTGCCGGTGGCGCGCGACTGGCGCGAATCGCTGCCGGCCCTGCTGATCGCCTGGGGCGGCGCGTTCGTGACCGTGGCGGTGCTGATTGCCTGGCCGCTGTCGGCGCTGGGTGACAGCGGCAGCCTGCAGGCGGCGCTGGGCCTGAGCGCGGTGGTGGGCGTGCTGTTGATCGGCCTGTGGCGGACCTGGCCGCTGTGGCAGGGCATCGAGCGCGAACCGGGCAGCCTGGGCTGGCATTGGCGCGCGCTGGCCGAGCGGGATTTCCATGCCTGGCGCGGGCTGGGCGTGGCCGCGCTGGTGGCGCTGGCGATCGCCGGCGGCCTGGTGCTGGCGTGGCCGGATCTGCTTCCGGCGCAAACGCGGCTGATCGTCGCCCCCCATCTATGTGCTGGCGCTGCCGGCGCTGCATTGGGGCATCCAGTCCATCGCCGCCGCGCGCGGCCTGCCGGTGGTGGAAATGAGTGCCGGCCTGCCGCCAATGCAGGAAAGCGCAACGGCGCCCGCACCGGTCCACGAAGCGGATCTGGAACAGGCCCTGTTCGATGCCGCCCGTGGCGGCCGGGTCGATCGCGCGCTCGAACTGCTGGAAGCCGGCGCCGATCCGCATGCGCTGCCGGCGCCGTCCTCGCGCGATCAGCGCAGCCTGCCGGTGCTGGCCGCGGTGCTGCCGGATCTGCGCCTGCTGCGCACCCTGATCGGCCATGGCGTGGATCTCAACCACGCCCACGCCGGCATGACCCCGCTGCTGGCCGCCACCCGCGACAGCTGGCATGGCCGTCCCGACGCGGTGACCACCCTGCTGGCCAACGGCGCCGATCCGCGGGTCGCCGACGGTGACGGCAACACCCCGCTGCACCATGCCGCGCGCAGTTCCGATCCCGGCGTGGTCGCGTTGTTGCGCGATGCCGCCGCCGAGATCGACGCCATCAACCAGGATGGCCTGAGTCCCCTGGGCGTGGCCTGCGTGGCCGGCAACTGGCGCCTGGCCAAGTTCCTGCTCGAACGCGGCGCGCGGCCCGAACCGGCGGGCGGACAGCCAGTGCTGCTGGCCGCGGCCGCCACCGAGGAAGACGATCCCACCGGCGTGCAGTTGCTGCTCAAGCACCGCGCCAAGGTCGACACCCGCGACGGCCAGCGCCGCAGCGCGCTGCACGAAGCCGCGCTCGCCGGCCACATCGACATCGTCAACACGCTGCTGGCCGCGGGCGCCGACGTGCATGCCCACGACGCGCAGGGCCGCACGCCCTGGCTGGAAGCCGCGCGTGGCGGCCGCATCGCGGTGCTGGAGCGGCTGGCCGAAGCGGGCGTGGACGTGACCGTGATCGACGCCGAACAGCGCAATGCCGTTCGCGTCGCCTGTGCGTCGGAGAATGCTTCGCCCGCGTTGATCCGGCGCCTGCTGGAACTGGGCGTGGCGGCGGATCAGCCCGACGCGCAGGGACGGCGCGCGGTGGATCTGGCCGCCGAGGCGGGCCGCTGGGCGATCGTCTCGGCGCTGGATGCCGCCTATCCGCTGCCGTCGGCGGTGAGTGCCGGCGACGACGATCAGCCGCCGCCGGATCGCGCGCCGATCGCGCTGCTGCGGGATGGGCTGCATGCGGATCGCCCCCGCGCCGAACTCGCGCCGCTGGCCCGGCTGGCGTCGCGCCAGGAGCTGGGCGCGCTGCTGCACGATCCCGAAATCGCTCTGTCGCCGCCGCGCCTGGAGTGGTTGCTGGCACAGGGCGCGGATGTGGACGCGCTGGATCCGGCCGGCGACACGCCGCTGTTCGCATTGCTGTCGCGTGGCGGCGAAGCCATGCCCTCGGTGCAGGTGTTGCTGCGCCGCGCGGCCTCGCCGGCGGGTGCCGGTGGACTGGCGCGCTTCCTCGACGCCTGCGCGCGCGGCGAGCAGGTCGGGCGTGGACTGGAACAGTTCGCCTGCGATCTGCTGGAACGCGGCGCCGATCCCTTCGCGGCTTCGCCGCTGGGCGACCCGCCGCTGGCGCTGGCAGTGCGGCTGGGTTGGTCGCGACTGCTGGACCGCCTGCTGGACATCGGCGTGGATCGCGAAGCCCGCGACAGCCACGGCATGACCGCGCTGCACCTGGCCGCCGCATTGGGCCGCGAGCTTGCGCTGCGCCAGCTGATCGCCAAGGGCGCATGTCCGGATTCCCGCGCCGCCGACGGCCAGACTCCGCTGGGTGTGGCGCTGGCCAGCGGCCGCCGCGATCTGGCCGATTGGCTGGACTGGCGTGGCTGGGCGTTGCCGCGCCGCGCGCTGCGACCCGCCGACCTGCCGGCGGCGGCGATGGTCGGCGACGCCGACGCGGTGCGCCGCTTGCTGGATCTGGGATTCGCGGTCGATTCGCCGGACGCGCAGGGCTGCACCGCGCTGCTGCGCGCGGCCGGCGGCGGCCATCGCGCGGCGGTGGAACTGCTGCTGGCGCGTGGCGCCGATCCGCAGAGCGCGGCGAACACCGGCGCCACCCCGCTGTCGGCGGCGGTGAGCATGCGCCAGGCCGAGATCGTGGCGCTGCTGCTGCAGGCCGGTGCCGCACTGGAACACCGCCTGCCGGGCGGCGTCACCGTGCTGATGCTGGCGGCCGCGCTGGGACTGCCCGACATCGTCGCGCGCCTGCTGACCGCGGGTGCGAACGTGCATGCCGGCGACGCGCAGGGCCTGACGCCGCTGCACTGCGCCGCGCTGTACGGCTTCACCTCGCGCGACAAGCCACGGCTGGTCGCGCTGTTCGACACGCTGCTGCTGTCCGGCGCCGAACCCGATCAGGTCGCCGCCGGTTCGGTCACCCCGCTGCTGCTGCTGTTGGGCGCGCGCGCCGAACCGGGCACCGCCTGCGACGAGGAAGTCGTGCTGGCCGGGGTCGAGCGCCTGCTCGACGAGGAGGTTTCCCTGGAAACCCAGGACCCGCGTGGTTTCAGCCCGCTGCATCTGGCCGCGCTGCACGGCCTGTTGCGGGTGGTGCAGCGGCTGCTGCGCGCCGGCGCGGATCCGGATCTGCGCGATGCCCTGAACCGCACCCCGCGCGAGATCGCGGTGATGCGCGGTTTCGTCGACGTGGCCGGCGAGTTCGTGCCGGTGGCGCCCGGCGCCTCGATGGCCCGCTTCCTGCGCGAACCGCGCGGCTGACCCGACGTTCCCGGTTCCCGGCGGTTCCCGGCTTTCCCGCGCACGTCCCTCAGGTCGTGCGCGGGGCGACGTCCGTTGGCGTGACCGGAGCGGTCGGGCCGGATCCGTCGTCGCCGCTGGCATCGGCCTCGAACAGCTTCTCCAGATCGTTGACCGCATCGCGCGCGGTCTGCACGACGGCGACCTCGTCGTCATAGACCAGGTACTGCGCGCGCAGCAGTTTCTCGTCGTGTTCGCGGAAACGCTGTGTCTGCTGGGCGGCGGCCTCGGGCGCGCGGCCCAGCGCGACCAGCGTCTGTTCGGCCATTTCCAGGCTCGAACCCAGGGTTTCGCGGAACGCATCGGTACTCAGGTCCATCAGCCGCCACACATGCTGGCGGTTGCGCGCGCGCGCCAGCACCTTGGCGTTCGGGTACATCCGGCGGATCAGCCGCACCGCCTTGATGTTGGTGTCCGGATCGTCCATCGCGATCACGAACACCTTGACGTGCTGGGCACCGGCCGAGCGCAGCAGATCGGGGCGGGTGGGATCGCCGTAGTAGATGCGCGCGCCGCCGAACCGGCGCAGCGTGTCCACCGTTTCCGGACTGTGTTCCAGGGCGACGAACGGAATCCGCTGCGAGGTCAATACGCGCGCGACAATCTGGCCGAACCGGCCCATGCCGGCGATCAGCACCTGCGGCGTCTGGTCCGGAATCTCGTCGAATGCACGCTTGTCCTGGACCGGCCGCGCGATGCCCGAGACCCAGCGCGAGATGCCCATCATCAGCAGCGGGGTCAGCGCCATCGACACGCCCACGATGGCGACCAGGCGATCGCGCACGTCGGCATCCAGCAACTTCACGCGCGCGGCTTCGTTGAACACCACGAAGGCGAACTCGCCACCCAGCCACAGCGCGCCACCGAGCATCAACGCGCCGCGCACGCCCAGTCGCCCCGGCCACAGCCCGAGCAGGAACAGGATCGCGAATTTCACCGTCAGCAGCACCAGAACGCCGGCGCTGATGATCTGCGGCTCGGCGACCACCCGATCCAGATCGATGTCCATGCCCACGGCGATGAAGAACAGGCCGAGCAGCAGGCCCTTGAACGGTTCGATCTGCGATTCCAGCTCGTGCCGGAACTCCGAATCCGACAGCAGCACGCCGGCCAGGAACGCGCCCAGGCCCGCGCTCAACCCGGCCAGTTGCATGAACCAGGCCGTGCCCAGCACCACCAGCAGCGCGCTGGCGGTGAACACCTCCGGCATCCGCGTGCGCGCCACCACCCGGAACATGTGCCGCAGGACCAGGCGGCCGCCGAAGATGACGATCGCCATCGCGCCGATCGCCTGGAACACCATGGCCCAAGTCAGGGTCTCGTTCTTGGCGCCGCCCAGCAGCGGAATCGCCGCCAGCAGCGGAATCGCCACCAGATCCTGGAACAGCAGGATGGCGAAGCCGAGCCGACCGTGTTCGCTGGTCAGCTCCTTGCGCTCGGACAGCAGTTGCAGGCTGACCGCGGTCGAGGACAGTGCCAGGCCCAGGCCGATGACCAGCGAGGTTTTCCAGTGGTGTTCGGCCAGCAGGGCGATGCCGCCCAGTGCCAGCGCGGTGAGCAGGACCTGCAGGCCGCCGGTGCCGAACACCGGCTTGCGCATCACCGCAGGCGCGAGGGCGACAGCTCCAGGCCGATGACGAACAGCATCATCACCACGCCGATTTCGGCCGCGTCCAGGATCCGGTCCGCATCGCGCACCAGCGCCATCCCGTCCGGCCCCAGCACCACGCCGGCGACCAGGTAGGCCAGCACCGCGCCGATGCCCAGCCGCTTGAACACCGGCACCGCGATGACCGCGGCCAGCAGAAACACCAATGTCAGTTCCAGGCCGCTGCCGTGCATGCAATCACCTCAAGTCGGCGGTCATTATGCAGGCAGGCCCGGAAACCCGGGGTGCCCGCGGCGATTGAAGCCGGCCACCGCCCGCGCTAGGCTCGGCAGCGGTTCATCCAGGGAGTGTGCGATGAAGGGGACTTGGGGAATCGCGCTGTGGCTGCTGGCCGCCGTGGCCCAGGCACAGACCGCGGAACTGCGGATGCCGGTGGAGGGGGAAATCGGCATCGATCCGGCCGGGGCCGTATTCGACTATCGCATCGACTCCGAACTGACCCCGCAGGTCAAGGCACTGGTCGAGCGCTCGGTGCGGCAATGGAAGTTCGAACCGGTGCTGCGCGATGGTGTCGCCGTCCCTGCCAAGGCGCGCATTCACCTGACCCTGATCGCGCATCCGGTGGCCGGCGGATTCCAGTTGAAGGTGGAGGAGGCCCGATTCTCGGGCTATCGCCAGACGGCATCGATGAATCCGCCACGCTATCCGGTGGAAGCGGCCCGCGCCGGCGTCAGTGGCGACGTGCTGGTGGCGGTGCGGGTCGACGCCCGCGGCAAGGTGATGGATGCCGCCGCGGTGCAGAACTCGTGGCCGTACAAGAGGATCAGCGAAAGCGCGATGCGCTACTGGGGCAAGGTGCTGGAAAAGGCATCCGTGGACGCCGCCCGCAAATGGACGTTCGAACCTGCCGATTCCACGCAAGCCGAATCGGCCGATACCACCCTGTTGGTGCCGGTCAGCTTCCGTGTGGATGCGCCTCTGGCCACGGAAGGGTGGCGCCAGGAATCGGCCGGGCCTGCCCGGCCCATCCCCTGGCTGGATTCCACGCAACAGACCTTCGACGCGACCGGCCTGAAAGAGGGCGAAGTCCTCGCGCTGGACTATTCGGTGAAACTGAAAACGCCGGTGGTGGGAACCGCGCTCTAGGCGTGACCACGGCGGCTCGGAAGGATTCGGAAGCGATGGCTCAATCGGAGATGGAACGATGAAAAGATTGTGGGGACTGGCACTGTGGATGCTGGCCGTGAGCGCCCGGCGCAGGATGCGCAACTGCGGCTGCCGGTGAACGGGGAAATCGGCGTGGATCCCAATGGCGCGGTGTTCGATTACCGGATCGACACCGTGTTGACGCCGGAGGTCAAGGCGCTGGTCGAGCGCTCGGTGCGGCAATGGAAGTTCGAACCGGTGCTGCGTGACGGCAAGGCGACCCATGCGAAGGCGCGCATCCATCTGACGTTGATTGCCCGCGAGATGTCGGAGGGCTTCCAGTTGCAGGTGGAGAATGTCCGCTTCTCGGGTTATCGCGATGCGCTGTCGATGAAGCCGCCCCGTTACCCGAAGCAGGCGGCCATCAATGGCGTGGGCGGCGATGTGCTGGTGGCGGTCAGGGTCGATGCCGCAGGCAAGGTGATCGATGCCGTGGCCGTGCAGACATCCTGGCCTTACAAGAAAGTCGCCGCCAAGGCGGCCGAGAAATGGGGAACGTTGCTGGAAACCGCGTCGGTGGAGGCCGCGCGCGGCTGGACGTTCGAACCCGTCGATGCCGCCTTGCACGAACAAGGGGACACCACCCTGATCGTGCCGATCAGTTACCGGATGAACCTGGATCGTCCGCCCCGCGAGGGTTGGCACTACGAATCCGCCGGTCCGACCCGGCCGATACCCTGGCTCGATCCGGCACGGCAGGCGTTCGATGCGTCCGGATTGAGGGATGGCGAAACGCTGGCGCTGGATTACTCGATGAAGCTGAAAACGCCGGTGGTGGGAACCCTGCTTTGAGCGATCGCTTCCCGATCGCCGTTGTGGATGTATCGAACAGGAGCTTGCGATGAACGCATGGAGTTGTCCGTATACGCACCGATCACCCGCGGAAGATGTCCGCGGCAGTCTTCCCGTCTGGAAGGAGCCGGCGTCATGTCGATGAGACCACGCGATATCGGCCGGGCGTGGGTACTTGGCCTGCTGCTGTGCGGGGCGGCGAGCGTTCTTGCCGGCGTCAAGGACGTCCGCAAGCAGATTGAAGCCAGCATGCTGGTGACCGGTTCGGTGACCATCGAGCCGGACGGCTCGGTCGGGAAACTGGAAGTCGATCAGCGCGAGAAGCTTCCCGAGGCCGTCGCCGGACTGGTCGACAAGGCCGCCGCGACCTGGAAGTTCGAACCCATCCTGGTCGACGGCGCCGCGCGCCGGGGCAAGGCACGGATGAGCCTGCGGGTGGTGGCCAACAAGCTGCCCGATGGCGACTACCAGGTGGCACTGACCGGCGGCTACTTCGGTGACGACGCGATCACGCCGGAAGAGCGCCAGCAACGCGCGGACTCGGTGCGCGGCCTCAAGCTGAGGGCGCCGATGTTCCCCGAGGACGCGGCGCGCATGGGCGCGCGCGGCACGGTGTATCTGGTCGTGAAGGTGGAACGCGACGGCACGGTCGGCGACGTGATTGCCGAACAGGTGAATCTGGAAATCGTCGGCGACGAGCGCCAGATGCAGCAGATGCGCAATCTGCTGTCCAAGGCCGCATTGATCGCGGCGAAGAAATGGAAGTTCCAGCCCCCGTCGGAGGGCGGCTCGGTCGATGCGCCGTTCTGGCTGGTGCGGGTGCCGGTGGATTACCGGTTCGCGACCGACAAGACGGTCGGCTACGGCGAATGGCAGGTCTATGTTCCCGGTCCGCGCGCGACCGCGCCGTGGATGCAGTCCGAGCAGGAAGGCATGGGGGCGCCGGACGCGATGATCGCCGGCGGTGTCTATGAAGTCGGCAAGGGCCGACGGTTGCTGACGCCGCTGTCCGGCTGATGGCCGGAGTCCCCGGTTTTCAGGGAAATGCCCCGCAATGCGGGGCATTTTTACTGGCGCCGGATGATATCCGGAGGTTCCGCTCCGGACGCCGCCGTTACTTGAGCGGCAGCGCGATCGGCCGCAGCGGCGCCGCGTCGCCGCCCCGGATCTTCAACGGGCCGCCGATGAAGGCGAACTCGTAGACCTTGTCGCGCGACAGGTCGTCCAGGGCGATCAGCTCGATGATCGGCACGCCCTGTTCGGCAAGCAGGTAGGTGTGCAGCGGGACATAGGCGTCCGGCTCCTGCGAGGGAAAGGTCTCGAAGCTCAGGTTGTCGGCGCCGGCCACCATCGCCCCGTTGTCCTCGACCAGATAGCGCGCCGCGTCCAGGCTCATGCCCGGAGGATTGGCCATGTAGGCGTCCGGCTGGTCGAACAGGCGCATCCGGCCGGTGCGGATCAGCACGACGTCGCCGCGTTGGGGTGTTCCTCCAGTTGCCGGACCTGCTTGCTCAGGCCGGCCGCGGAGACGCCCAGATCCTCGGCGGCGCGGGCAAAGCCACACCGTTCGACGACCCGCCGGAAGGCGCGCATCGCGTTGAGTTGATCCATGGCGGTATCGGGAGAGAAGGGCGGAAATGGAAACGCCGGCGTGGGCCGGCGTTTCCGTCTTGCTGCTGCTGGCTCAGCGCTTCATCGAAGCGAAGAACTCGTCGTTGGACTTGGTGTTCTTCATCTTGTCCAGCAGGAACTCCATCGCGGCGATTTCGTCCATCGGGTGGAGCAGCTTGCGCAGGATCCAGATCTTCTGCAGCAGTTCCGGCTCGATCAGCAGGTCCTCGCGGCGGGTGCCGGAGCGGTTGATGTCGATGGCCGGGTAGACGCGCTTCTCGGTGATGCGGCGGTTCAGGTGCACTTCGCTGTTGCCGGTGCCCTTGAACTCTTCGTAGATCACCTCGTCCATCTTGCTGCCGGTCTCGACCAGCGCGGTGGCGATGATGGTCAACGAACCGCCTTCCTCGACGTTGCGCGCGGCGCCGAAGAAACGCTTCGGACGGTGCAGGGCGTTGGCGTCCACGCCGCCGGTCAGCACCTTGCCGGAGCTGGGCACGACGTTGTTGTAGGCGCGGGCCAGGCGGGTGATCGAGTCCAGCATGATCACCACGTCCTTCTTGTGCTCGACCAGGCGCTTGGCACGCTCGATCACCATCTCGGCGACCTGCACGTGGCGGGCGGCGGGTTCGTCGAAGGTCGACGACACCACTTCACCACGCACGGTGCGCTGCATCTCGGTGACTTCTTCCGGACGCTCGTCCACCAGCAGCACGATCAGGTGCACGTCCGGATGGTTGGTGGTGATGGCGGTGGCGATCTGCTGCATCATGATCGTCTTGCCGGCCTTGGGCGGCGACACGATCAGCGCGCGCTGGCCCTTGCCCTGCGGCGCCATCAGGTCGAGGATGCGGCCGGCGATGTCCTCCGACGAACCGTTGCCGCGCTCCAGGGTGAAGCGGCGACGCGGGAACAGCGGGGTCAGGTTCTCGAACAGCACCTTGTTCTTCGACGCTTCCAGCGGCTCGCCGTTGATGGTGTCGATGGTCGACAGCGCGAAGTAGCGCTCGCCGTCCTTCGGGAAGCGGATGCGGCCGGACAGGTGGTCGCCGGTGCGCAGGTTGAAGCGGCGGATCTGGCTGGGGCTGATGTAGACGTCGTCCGGGCCGGCCAGGTAGCTGGCCTCGGCCGCGCGCAGGAAGCCGAAGCCGTCCGGCAGGATTTCCAGCACGCCGTCGGCGGCCACGCCTTCGCCGTGGCGGGTCAGCACCTTCAGCAGGGCGAAGATGACGTCCTGCTTGCGGGCGCGGGCGACGCCTTCCTGGATGTTCAGCTGCTCGGCGATTTCCAGCAGCTTGGGCGCCGGCATGCGCTTGAGGTCGCCCAGCGAGTACTGCGGGAAGCCTTCCGGAACGCTCGGCATCTGGCGTGGAACGTAATTCTCGTTGCCGCCGTTGCCGTCACCGGGCATGCCGTCGTTGTAACGGTCGCGGTTGCGATCGCGGTCACGGCGGTTGCGGAAGCGGTCGCGGCGGTTGTTGTTGTTGTTGAAGCGGTTGCCGTGCTGGTCGCGCGACTCTCCCTCGCCCTGGCCCTGCTGGGAGGACGGGCCGGCGCCGGACTCGGCGGAAGCTTCCTGGGCGGGAGCGGCGGCGGGCGCCCGCGGCGCTTCGACGGCGGGAGCCGGAGCGGCCGCAGGAGGGGCGGCGGGGGCCGGGGTATCGGCCGGAGGAGCCGCGCTGGCGGCTTCGGGGGCGGATTTGGCGACGCGCGGCTTACGCACGCGCTTCTCGGCGGGGGCGCCGGTTTCGTTGCTGCTGTCGGACAAAGTGCGATTCCTCGCTATGGCGAGCGCCGGCTCGAACGCGCGGCGGCGGGTGAAGGAGTGTGGGTGACTCAGAAGGGTGCGGCGCAGAAAAGGCGCCGGATGTGCGGACACTAGCACCGCGCTGCGGCGACGGCAAGCGCCGGGCCGCAGCGGGTTCGCACGGGTTCAGCCGGGACGCCGGCCTGACCGGCTCAGGCGGTCTGGGCGCCGAGCGTCTTGTCGATCATCTGGGTCAGCTGACCCTTGCCGACCGCGCCGACCTGGGTCGCCTGGACCTGGCCGTCCTTGAACAGCAGCAGCAGCGGGATGTTGCGGACGTGGTACTTGATGGCGGTGGCGCGGTTCTCGTCCACGTTGAGCTTGACCACCTTCAGGCGGCCATCATAGGTCTCGGCCAGTTCGTCCAGGACCGGGGCGATCATCTTGCACGGACCGCACCATTCGGCCCAGAAATCGACCAGGACCGGTTCGCCGGATTGCAGAACGGCGGCCTCGAAATCGGCGTCGCCGACGTGGGTTACTTTTTCGCTCACTGGGTTCTCCTGCGGAGCCGCGGCGGGCCGCGGACGGATGGGAGGCCGGGGACGGCCGCCTCTTTGGGGTAAACTGGGGCGTTCCGCGGCCAGATCAAGTCAGTCCTGGCGGGCGCGATCCGGCTTTGGGGGCGCAGTTTGCGACGCCGCCGACGGCGATGCAAGCACGAGCAGTCCCTTATCAGTCGCGCCAACGGAACACTGCGGCGCAAAGAAGAAAGCATGAGCGACAAACCTTTAACCGACATTACTTTTTCCTCGTTCGACCTGCATCCGGCCCTGTTGGCCGGGTTGGAGAACGCCGGTTTTTCACGCTGCACCCCCATTCAGGCGTTGACCCTGCCGGTGGCGCTGGCCGGGCGCGATGTCGCCGGCCAGGCCCAGACCGGCACCGGCAAGACCCTGGCGTTCCTGGTGGCGGTGATGAACCGCCTGCTGTCGCGGCCGGCACTGGCCGAGCGCAAGCCGGAAGACCCGCGCGCGCTGATCCTGGCGCCGACCCGCGAACTGGCCATCCAGATCCACAAGGACGCGGTGAAGTTCGGCGCCGACCTGGGCCTGCGCTTCGCGCTGGTGTATGGCGGCGTGGATTACGACAAGCAGCGCGAGCTGCTGCAGCAGGGCGTGGACGTGATCATCGCCACCCCCGGCCGCCTGATCGACTACGTCAAGCAGCACAAGGTCGTTTCCCTGCACGCCTGCGAGGTCTGCGTGCTGGACGAGGCCGACCGCATGTTCGACCTGGGCTTCATCAAGGACATCCGGTTCCTGCTGCGGCGCATGCCGATCCGCGCCGAGCGCCAGACCCTGTTGTTCAGCGCCACTCTCAGCCATCGCGTGCTGGAACTGGCCTACGAACACATGAACGAGCCGGAGAAGCTGGTGGTGGAGGCCGAGACGGTCACCGCCGCGCGGGTCCGCCAGCGCATGTACTTCCCGGCCGACGATGAGAAGATCCCGCTGCTGCTGGGCCTGCTGTCGCGCAGCGAGGGCGCGCGCACGATGGTGTTCGTCAACACCAAGGCGTTCGTCGAACGGGTCGCGCGCGCGCTGGAGCGCGCCGGCTACCGGGTCGGCGTGCTGTCGGGCGACGTGCCGCAGAAGAAGCGCGAGACCCTGCTCAACCGCTTCCAGAAGGGCCAGCTGGAAATCCTGGTCGCCACCGACGTGGCCGCGCGCGGCCTGCACATCGATGGCGTCTCGCACGTCTACAACTACGACTTGCCGTTCGATGCCGAGGATTACGTCCACCGCATCGGCCGCACCGCCCGCCTGGGCGCCGAGGGTGACGCGATCAGCTTCGCCTGCGAGCGCTACGCCATGTCGCTGCCCGACATCGAGGCGTACATCGAGCAGAAGATTCCGGTCGAAGCGGTCACCGCCGAGGTGCTGACCGCGCTGCCGCGCCCGGAGCGCGCGCCGGTGGAAGGCGGCGAGGGCGAGGAAGACGAGAGCATCGGCCAGATCTTCCGCGAGGCGCGCGAACAGCGCAGCGCCGAGGAACAGCGCCGTGGCGGCGGTGGCCGTCGCAGCGGTGGCGGCAGCGGCAGCGGTGGTGGTCGTGGCCGCGGTGAACGCCGCGAAGGCGGACAGGGCGAGCGCAAGCCGCGCGCTCCGCGCCCGCCGCGTGCGGACCATGCGGCCGCCGCCACGCCGGCGCCCGCCGAGCGTCCGCCGCGTCCCGAGGGCGAGCGCGCCCCGAATCCGGAACGTGCCGAGGGCGAACGCGGTCCGCGCAAGCGCCGCCGTCGCCGTCATGGCCGTCCGGTGGAGAACGCCGACGCCGGCATCGCCACGTCCACGTCCGCGCCCGCCGCCGGCAAGCCCGCGGCAAACGCGCCCGTCGCCGGCAAGCACGACAAGCCGTCGTTCTTCAGCCGCCTGGGCCGCAAATTGAAGTCGCTGGTCGGCGGCTGACGCCGACCCGGTGCCCGGCATCGCCTCCGCGTCGATGCCGGCGCCACGCGGGCATCGCTTCCGCGTTCGGCGCTCCGGCATAATCGCCGCATGAGCGTGCTTCGATTCGAAAACGTCAGCAAGCAGTATCCCGGCGGGCACACCGCCCTGTCGGAGGTCAGCTTCGAAGTGGCCGAGGGCGAGATGCTGTTCGTCACGGGCCATTCCGGCGCCGGCAAGAGCACGCTGCTCAAGCTGATCCATCTGAGCGAACGGCCGAGCCGCGGCGCGGTGGTGTTCGCCGGCCGCAACCTGCTGAAGGTGCGCGGCGGACGCATACCGCTGCACCGTCGCGAAGTCGGCGCGGTCCACCAGGACCATCGCCTGCTGACCGACCGCACGATCATGGAGAACGTCTCGCTGCCGCTGATCCTGCGCGGCGAGCGGCGCGCAGACGTGCAGAAGCGGGTCCGCGAAGTGCTTGCCCGGCTCGGCCTGGGCCATCGCGAGAAAGCGCTGCCGACCCAGCTGTCGGCCGGTGAACAGCAGCGCGTGGGCATCGCCCGGGCGATCGTCGCCGAGCCCAAGCTGCTGGTGGCCGACGAACCGACCGGCAACCTTGATCCGACCCTGGCCGCGGAAATCATGGAACTGTTCGCGTCGATGCCGGAACGCGGCACCAGCGTGCTGGTGGTGAGCCACGACCTGGCCCTGCTCAAGCGCATGCGCAAGCGCGTGCTGGTGCTGGATCACGGCCAGCTGGTCGACGACATCTCGCCCGCGGACCTGGCCGAATGAACGACAGCAACCGCTTCTCGCGCCCGCGCTCGGGCTTCGGCATCTGGCTGGACCAGCATCTCTACAGCTTCGTCTCCAGCCTGGGCCGGCTGGTGCGGCGGCCGTGGGCCACGCTGCTCACCATCGGGGTGATGGCGGTGGCGTTCGTGCTGCCGCTGGGCCTGTGGCTGGCGCTGACCAACGTCGAGCAGTTCGCCGGTGATGTCAGCGAGTCGCGCGGCATCGACGTTTTCCTCAAGCTCGACGTGCCGGAGCCGCGCGCGCGGGTGCTGGCGGTCCAGCTGGGCGGTCGCGCCGACGTGGCCAAGGTGGAACTGCGCACGCCCGAGCAGGGACTGGCCGAGTTCCGCGAACGCAGCGGCCTGGGCGCCAGCCTGGACGCGCTGGAGGGCAATCCGCTGCCGACCTTGCTGCAGGTGACCCCGCGCGGCGACGAGACCGGGCTGGTGGCGATGCTCGAACGCCTGCCCGAAGCCGATCTGGTCCAGCACGACGCGCAGTGGCGCGACCGCCTGCGCGGCTGGCTGGGTTTCGGCGAGCGCCTGGTCTGGGTGCTGGCCGCGCTGTTCGGCATCGGCGCGCTGCTGGTGGTCGGCAACACGGTCCGGCTGGACATCCAGTCGCGGCGCGAGGAAATCGGCGTGCTGCAACTGCTGGGCGCCAGCGACGGCTTCATCCGTCGTCCCTTCATCTACCTGGGCGCCTGGTACGGGCTGGTCGCCGGCGCCCTGGCGCTGGGCCTGCTGGTCGCCGCCGCCGCCGCCCTGCAGCCTTCCCTGACCGCGCTGGCGCAGAGCTACGGCAGCCGCTTCGCCCTGGCCGGGCTGGATCCGCTGCGTGCCGTCGCCGTCCTGGCCGGGGCGACGGTGATCGGCTGGCTGGGCGCCTGGCTGGTGACCGGACACTTCTTGCGGCAGACTCGCCCGACCGCCACCTGACCCGCCCGCATGTCCGACGCGCTCCGGCACCTCATCAGCGACGCCCCCCGGGTGATGGTGGTCGACGGTTCCAAGCTGGTGCGCAAGCTCATCGCCGACGTGCTCGAACGGGATCTGCCCGGGGTGAACGTGATTGGCTGCGCCAGCCTCGCCGAGGCGCGCAAGGCGCTGGCCAGCGGCGAGATCCATCTGGTCACCACCGCGCTGGCGCTGCGCGACGGCGACGGCATGGAGATCGCGCGCAGCGTGCGCGAAGCCTCCGGACAGGCCTACGTGCCGGTGATCGTGGTGTCCGGCGATGCCCAGCAGCACCTGGAAGAACGCCGCTTCAACGAATACGTCACCGACTACTTCGACAAGTCGCTGGGACACGAGGCGCTGGCCGCCTTCATCCGCGGCTACGTGCAGCCCGAGCCGATTCCCGGCGCGACCATCCTCTACGTGGAAGACAGCCGGGTGGTCGCCGAGACCACCAAGCGCATGCTGGAGCGGCAGTCGCTCAACGTGGTGCACGTACTGCGCGCCGAGGACGCCTTCGCCCTGCTCACCGCCGAGTCGCTCGGCCTTTCGACCCACCGCTTCGATCTGGTGCTGACCGACGTGACCCTGAAGGGCGAACTCAGCGGCCGCGACGTGGTGCAGCGGATCCGCATCGACTTCGCCTACGGCAAGGGCCGCCTGCCGATCCTGGTGATGACCGGCGACAGCAACCGCGACAACCAGGCCGCGCTGCTGCAGGCTGGCGCGAATGATCTGGTGCTCAAGCCGATCGAGGAACGCCTGCTGGTCACCAAGGTGCTGTTCCAGCTGCGGCTGGCGCGGATGGAAGGGCGGTGAATTGCCCCGAATGGAGAATCGGGAATCGGGAATAGGGAATCGTAAAAGCGAAGAAAGCGGATTGGCCGGATGGCGGCTAAGCTTGTCCCGATTCCCGATTCCCGATTCCCGATTCCCGATTCCCGATTCCCGATTCCCGTTATGTCCGACCCCGACCGCATCAAGCTCGAACCTTCCTGGAAACAGCATGTCGGCGACTGGTTGCTGCGGCCGGAGATGCAGGCGCTGTCGGAGTTCCTGCGCCAGCGCAAGGCGGCCGGGGCGCGCATCTATCCGCCAGGGCCGCAGATTTTCTCCGCGTTCCAGGCCACGCCGTTCGATGCCGCCAAGGTGGTGATCCTCGGCCAGGATCCGTACCACGGGCCGGGGCAGGCGCATGGGCTGTGCTTCTCGGTGCGTCCGGGCGTGCCGGTGCCGCCGTCGCTGGTCAACATCTACAAGGAAATCCAGAGTGATCTGGGCGTCGCGCCGCCGGATCACGGTTGCCTGCTGCCGTGGGCGCGCCAGGGCGTGCTGCTGCTCAACGCCGTGCTGACGGTGGAGGAGTCACGCGCGGGCGCGCACCAGGGCAAGGGCTGGGAAGGCTTCACCGATCACGTCATCGAAACCCTGGCGCGCGAGCGCGAGGGGTTGGTGTTCCTGCTGTGGGGCAGCTACGCGCAGGCCAAGGGCAAGGTCATCGACGCGCGCCGGCACCGGGTGCTGCGCGCGCCGCACCCCTCGCCGCTGTCGGCGCATCGGGGCTTCCTCGGCTGCGGGCATTTCTCCGCAGCCAACCGCTATCTGCAGGAACGGGGCCAGGCCCCCATCGACTGGCGCCTGCCCCCGCTCGCGCAGCTTCCCCTGGATCCCCTGCTCGCGTAGAGCGGAGCTTGCTCCGCTATCGGGGCGGGTGGACGTTCGCGTTGGCCGGATTTGTCGCGCAGCGGAGCAAGCTCCGCCCTACGTCAGCGCTTTTTCTTGCGGCGCGGCTGCGACGGGGTGACCGGCGGGGCGGGAACCGGGGCCGGGGACACGTTCTGGATCTCGGCCTGCAGCTCTTCCATCATCGGCACCATCTTCTGCTGGATGGCGCCCATCAGGTTCTGCATCAGCGCGGGGGTCTTGTCGAGCAGGCTGCGGCCGGCCGGGCTCTGGTAGAACTTGGTGATCGCGCGTACGTCCTCGCGGGTGAACGTCTTCTTGTAGACATCCACGTACAGCGGACGCATCTCCTGCCAGGACAGCGCCTTGCGCATGATCTCGTTGGTCTTGGCCATGATCCGGTCGGCCTCGGCGCGCTGTTCCGGGGTCAGTTCCTTGCCGGCCATCAACTGGTCGAACTGCTGGCGCTGCATGGTTTCCATCTGCGGGATGATCGCGTTGAGCATGCTTTCCGCGCGCGAGGCCTGCAGCAGTTTTTCGATGTCCGCATCCGTGGGTTCCGCCGCCCAGGCGGTGCCGGCCCCCAGCGCCAGGCACGCGATCATGACCAGGCGCGAAAACAGCGGCATCTTCTTCATGGGGCATCCATACGGAAAACAGAGGGTCTGCATGGTGCCGAGGCGGAAGTAAACGAGGCGTTAAATCGCATGGCTCCGACCGGCCCGCTGTCATGCGGGCGGTACGCGACCTCCACTACAATCCGCGCATGGGGAGCGGACGACTCGACATCACGCCCACGCTGGCGATTCCGGACGACGAACTGGTCGAGCGGTTCGTGCGCGCCAGCGGCGCGGGCGGACAGAACGTCAACAAAGTGGCCACGGCGGTCGAACTGCGGTTCGACGTGGCGCGGTCGCCGTCGTTGCCCGAACCCCTGCGCGAACGCCTGCTGGCGCGCCGCGACCGGCGCCTGACCGACGACGGCGTGCTGGTCATCGACGCCCAGCGTTTCCGCACCCAGGACCGCAACCGGCAGGACGCCCGCGAGCGGCTGGCCGCGTTCATCGCCGCGGCGATGCACGTGCCCCGGCCCCGCATCGCCACCAAGCCATCGCGCGCGGCCAAGGCCCGGCGCCTGGACGCCAAGCGCGAGCGCAGCGAAGTCAAGCGCGGCCGCTCGCAGAAGAGCCACTGGGAGTAATCGATTGAGCGACGCCCACGACGTCATCCCCGTCATTCCGCCGAACATGCCGCAGGTACCGCCCAACCGGTTCACCCGCTGGATGGGCCGCACTTTCCTGCGCACCTTCGGCTGGAAGGTGGTGGGCACGCTGCCGGACATCCCCAAGCTGGTCCTGATCGTGGCGCCGCATTCCTCCAACTGGGACGGCATCTGGGGCATGGCGGCGAAGATCGCGATGGGCTTCAAGGTGCGCGTGCTGGGCAAGGCGCAGCTGTTCTGGTGGCCGCTGTCGCCGCTGCTGCGCAAGCTCGGGGTGGTGCCGGTGGATCGCAGTTCGCCGCAGGGCACGGTGGAGCAGGCGGTGCGGATGATCCGCGAGTCGGACCGGATGTGGTTCGCGCTCACGCCCGAGGGCACCCGCAGGCGGGTGGAGAAGTGGAAGGGCGGTTTCCTGAAGATTGCCCAGCAGGCGCAGGTGCCGATCCTGATGGCCTATTTCCACTATCCCGAAAAGACGATCGGCATCGGCGATGTCTATTACCCCACCGGCGACGCCGAGGTCGACATGGCCGCGATCCGCGCGTGGTACCGGCCCTGGCAGGGCAAGAACCGCGGGACCGTGTGACGGTCGGCGGATGACGCGTCCGCCGGAATGAGGCCGAAAGAAAACCCGCCGTGAGGCGGGTTTTCCGTGTCGCGCTCCGGAACCGGTGGCCGGCCTACAGCGCCGAGCCGCCCAGCTTCCAGGTGAACTGCAGGTAGTAGCTGCGGCCGAACGAATCGAACCACGAGGTGTCGTAGTACGGATAGTTCGCCCAGGTGGCATCGCGTGGCGGCATCTTGTCGAACAGGTTGTTGATCGACAGCGAGATGCGCAGGTGATCGGTCACGTCGTAGCGGGCGCCGGCATTGAAGCGCCAGGTCGACGTCGTCCACGCGTCGTTGTTGTAGTTGGCCACGCGGCCCACGTAGTTGCCGAACAGGCTCGCACCGAACGCACCCTTGTCCCAGTTCACGCCGACGTTGCCCTTCGTGCGCGGCAGGGTGGTGTCGGCGAAGCTCACGTCCAGCATGTCCTCGGTCGGATCGCCCGGGTACAGCTGGCGGGTATGGCGGTGGGTCCAGTTGTAGTTGGCGCGGAAGGCGAAATCGCCGGCGCGGGCGGTCAGCAGGCGGTAGTTGGCGGTCACGTCGACGCCCGAGGTTTCCTCCTTGGCGATGTTGATCGGGCTGAAGTGAACGCTGGTGATGAACCCGTCCTCGTCGCGGATGACGCGCGACAACGCGTCCACGCAGGTGGGCGAATTGATGTCGACCGCGGTACCGTTGTCGGTCACGCCGAGGCGGCAATCGGCTTCGGTCGAGCGCAGCAGTTCGCGGCTCTGCGTCTGCACCTGGTTGGACACCTCGATCTTGTAGTAGTCCACCGCCAGATCGAAGTTGGACACCGGCGACCACACGAAGCCGGCGGTGAACGACTTGCTGGTTTCCACGTCCAGATCCATGTTGCCGGTGTAGACGTCGAAGGTATTGATGTCCCAGCCGCCGTCGTCGTAGCAGTCGCCGTCGCTGAAGCCCGGCTCCTCGCTCCGGCACTGGTAGTAATCGGTCGACACGGTGCGGTAGAAGTCATCGCCGGCGAACAGGTAGTGCATGTCCGGCGCGCGGAAACCGGTGCCGTAGGAGCCACGTATCAGCAGCGTGTCGAACGGGCGCCATTCCAGGCCCGCGCTGTAGGTGAACCTGCCCGGATTCTTGTTGCCGTACTCGTAGCGGTCGTAGCGGCCGGCCAGGCTGGCCTGCAGCGTGGACAGCAGCGGCAGGCGGAACTCGCCCGCCACGCTCCAGCGATCGCGGTCGCCTTCACCGTCGCCATAGCGCGGACCGTAGTAGGCATCGGCGGTCAGCGCATGGGGATCGGGATTGATTTCGTACGACTGCCGGCCGTATTCGAACGCCGCGGCGAAGCCGACGTCGCCGGCGGGCAGGGTGAACAGCGCCGGCGTATCCAGGGTAAAGCTGAGGTTGTCGTTCTCGGCCTTCGGACGGAAGGTCGACATCGCCGCGATCGAGGCGAACTCGGCCTGGGTCAGCGGGGTGAACAGGCGTGCCGGATCCGGGCTGTAGATCGCGTAGCCGTCGGCGTCGTAGCCCTGGCGTTCGCCCAGGAACAGGCGGTTGGCCGCTTCGGCCCAGATGCGCGGCATCCCCACGTCGGCCTTGTACTGGGAATGGTTGTAGGCCGCTTCCCAGTTCCAGGCTTCGCCGAAAGCGCCCTGCAGGCCGGTGGTGACCGCGAAGGTCTTCTGGGTGGTGGTGTTCATACGGTTGCGCAGGCCGCCGATTTCCTCCGGCGTGAACTGGCGCGACCAGGTTTCGTAGTGGCCGGTGACCGCGTTGTAGAAAATCTTGTCGTTGTTGTCGGTCGACGCCGGGTCGTGGAACTCCCAGCCCATGACGTCGCTCACCACGTCGTTGCCGTTGGTGCCGGTGAGCAGCTTGACCTCCTGGCGGCCCAGCTGGACATCGGCGAACCAGGACAGCGCGTCGGAGAAGCGATACTCGAACGAACCGTAGGCGTTGTAGCCCTTGCGTTCGTTCTGGATGGTGCGATACGCGATGGCGCGTTCGCTGCCGCAGTACGGCTGGCCGAAGCGGTCCTCGGCCAGCACGGTGGTGCCGTGGTTGAGGCCGGCCATCGCCGCGCAGCCGTCCGCCGGCGCGATGTTGACGTCGTCGTCCCAGTCGTAGAGCTGCGCGGTCAGGCGCGGCAACCGGCGGCGCGAAGTCGGCGCGTCGAGGGTCGAATCCTGGACGCTGCGCTCGTAGCCCCAGAGCGGGCGCTTGTCGAGGAATTCCACGCCGACGATGCCGCTGAACTCGCCGCGCTCGAAACCGGTGGTCAGCGTCAGCTTGTGCGATTCGCCGCCGCCGCGGCTGGTGTCGCCGTAGCGGTAGTCGAGGGTGGTGCCGTCGGTGGACTTCTTGAGGATGAAGTTGATCACGCCGGCCATCGCGTCGGAGCCGTACACCGCCGAGGCGCTGCCGGTCAGCACTTCGATGCGATCGATCATGCCGAGCGGAATGTTGCCGACATCGGTGAAGTTGCTGCGGCCGTTGAGCGGCAGCGGGAAGTCGGCGATGCGGCGGCCGTTGATCAGCACCAGGGTGTGGTTGGGTCCGAGGCCGCGCAGGTCGACCGCCTGCGCGCCGGGCGTGGACTGGGCGCTGGTGGTGTTCTGCTGGCCCTGCACGCTGCCGCTGTTCTGGCTGAGCGAGCGCAGCACGTCCGGCACGGAGGTGAAGCCGGCGGACTGGATCTGCTCGGCGGTGACCACGGTGATCGGCGCCGGGCCCTCGATCTGCGCGCGCGGAATGCGCGAACCGGTGACCTGCACGTTCTCGAGCTGGGTGACCGGCTCCTCGGCCTCAGCGGACTGGCCGGTGGGAGCCGGAGTAGGGCGGGCCGCGGGCGCCGGCCGGGGCGGCGCGTCCTGGCGGACGATCACCACCGCGCCGGAGGCGGCGTCGCGGCGGGCGACGTGGCCGCTGCCGCGCAGGACGCGATCCAGTGCCTGCTCGGCGGAGAGGCTGCCCTGCGCGCCCTGTGTGCGCACGCCCTTGAGCTGGTCGGCGCGGTACACGAACTGGGTGCCGGACTGGCGCGCCAGCGTATCCAGCGCCGCCACCAGATCGCCGGCGGGGATGTTGACCTGCGCGGGTTTGGAATTCTGCGCCTGGGCGCTCAGTGCGGCTGAACAGGCCAGGCTCAACAACAGGACACGCAACGACGACCGCATTGGATGGCTCTCCCCATGGGCGCACGGGAAGGCGCCCTTGGCTATCAGGACGAACGAGCCGGGGAAATCCCCCGCCCCCGGGGCAGGTCAGAGGCTGTGCAGGACGATGCGATCGGTGCCGGTCTCGGCGCGGACCGGGAAGCCCTGCTCCAGCAGGCGGACGAAGGCGTCCACGTTCGACCAGCGGAAGTTGCCGCCCACCCGCAGCGCGCCGACGGCGGGATCGCCCATCACGATCTTGCGGGCGTTGTAGCGGTTGAACTCAGACGCGGCCTCGGCCAGCGAGGTATCTCGGAAGGTCACGAAGCCGCTGCGCCAGTCGACGAAGCGTTCGGCGTCGGCGACCGAACCGGTACGCACCACCACGCCGTTGCGGCTGGCGATGGCCAGGCTGCCGGCCGGCAACAGGGTGGTCGGCTGCGGATGCCCTTCGGCATCGGGCGAGGCTTCCAGCCGCACCGTGCCCTCGGTGACCACCACCCGCAGATCGGGGCCGTCGCGGCGCACCGCGAAGCGCGTGCCCACCGCCACCACCTGGCGTGGCCCGGCGCTGACCACGAACGGCCGGTGCGGATCCTTGGCGGCCTCGAAAAAGGCTTCGCCGCGTTGCAGATCGATGTGCCGCTCGCGCCGCGACAGGCTGACCGCGATGCGGCTGTCGCTGCTGAGCGTGGCGCCCGAACCGTCGCTCAGCGGCACCCGGTGCAGATCGCCCAGCCGGGTGGCGTAGGACGCCTGTTCGATCACCCCGTAGAAGTAGTGATGCGCCCCCAGTCCCGCGGCCACCGCGATCAGCACGCCGGCGAAGCTGCCGGCGGCCAGGCGTGGCCAGCGCGACGGGCGTGCGCGTTGTCGCGGGGCGAACACCAGCCGGGCGACATCCGGCGGGCCGCCGGTGGGCGAGGCATCAGGCGGCGGAGCCACGGTCGCCGCCACGCGGGCGGGCGCGGGGCGATCCAGCGGCGAAGCGCTCCACTGGCCACGCGGCGGCGGCGCGCCCGGCGCCTGCCCGGCGCCCAGCGCGGTCAGGCGGCCGCTTTCGTTCCAGGCCGAGTCCAGGCGCAGGAACGCGACCCGGTGCGCGGTGGATTCGGCCAGCCACGCGTCCAGTCCGGCCTGATCGGCATCGGCCCACGCGCCGCTTTCGCGCCGCGCAAGCCACGCCGCCGCGGCCTGTTCAATCTGTCTGCTGCTGGCCATGTCCCGATTCCCGTCCTGCATCCTGCAAGGCCTGGCGCGCATGGGGGCGCGTCCCGCCACCGCCGTAGAAGTGCTCGGCGATCAGGCGGATTCCCTTGGCAACATGTTTTTCCACGGTCTTCTCGCTGATGCCCAGGCGCGACGCCACTTCCTTCTGCGGCAATTCCTCGACCCGGCGCAGCCAGATGACCTCCCGGCACCGGTCCGGCAGGCGGTCGAAGGCATCGGCCAGGCGCTTGAGCACCTGCCGGCCACCGCACCACCGTTCGGGCGACACCTCGTCTATCAAGACGTTTATCGACTCGAAATCACCCACTGTCTCAATCGAAACCACCCGGCTGCGGCGCAGGCGGTCGGTCATCAGGTGGCGCGCGGTGGCGAACAGGAACGACTTGGGCGCGGTCGGCACCGACTTGCCGGCCGCCTCGTAGACCCGCACGTAGACTTCCTGGCGCAGGTCGTGGATTTCCTCCCGATGCGGCCAGCAGCGGCGCAGGAAATGCACCAGGGCCTCCTCGTGGACGAGGATTTCGCGGGCGAACCAGGCATCGGTGGATTCGGTCATTCCGCGACATTACCCCAATCCGCGCGGGCCAACGACGGCCATCGATGCTGCACAGCAGCGACGATCGGGGGAGGGGAAACGCGCATCCGTTCGTCTTCAATGCAGGTGCCGCCCTGGAGTCCCGTGATGCCGTCGACGTCGTCCCGCCGCCTGTTCCTGCAACGCTGCGCGCTGCTGATCCTGGCGCTGGCCGCCGCCACCGGCACGGTCGCCGCCGGCGAGGCGACCGCGACGGATGGGTCGCGTCGCGACGGTTACCGCTACTTCGAGATCGGCGACCTGAAGGCCAAGCGGCCGGGCGCCACCGAAGCCGGATTGATGCTGGTCGGCGGCGGCGATTGGCCCTACGGCGCCTTCCGCTGGATGATCGAAAAGGCCGGCCACGGCCGCATCGTGATCCTGCGCGCCTCCGGCACCGTCGAGGCGCAGGACGAATTCTTCAAGGACATCGGCGGCATCACCGCCGCGCAGACGCTGGTGTTCGACGATCGCCGCGCCGCCAGCGATCCGGACGTGCTGCGCATCGTGCGCGAGGCCGACGGCATCTTCCTGGCCGGCGGGGATCAGTCCAACTACGTGCGCTTCTGGAAGGGCACGCCGCTGAACGAGGCGCTGGATGCGCACGTGCGCGCGGGCAAGCCGATTGGCGGCACCAGCGCCGGCCTGGCGATCCTCGGCGCGTTCGCCTATGGCGCGATGGATGGCGGCAGCATCGTCTCGCCCACCGCGATGACCGATCCCGCGGGATCGGAAGTCACCCTGGTGGACGATTTCCTGCACATGCCCTACCTGCAGAACGTGATCACCGACAGCCACTTCGGTGAACGGGATCGGCTGGGCCGCCTGATCGCCTTCGTCGCCCGGCTGTCGGCCGAACAGAAGCGCACGGATCTGGCCGGCATCGGCATCGACGAATACACCGCGCTGTGCATCGACGCCCACGGGGTCGCCCGCGTCCATAGCGGCGACGGCGGCCATGTCTGGCTGGTGCGCCCGCAGCGCCAGGCCGACGTGTTCGCCGCCGGCCAGCCGCTGACCTTCCGCGACGTGCCGGTGATCGGCCTGGATACCGGCAGCGTGCTGCGGTTGCCGGACTTCAGCGTCGAGCATCCGGCGTTCGAGCGCCGGTTCGATGTGGTGAACGGCGTCCTGGGCGACGCCGGCCGCACCGCGTCGCTAGAATGAAATCCCGTTCACTGCCGGTCCCGAGAATTCCTGCCATGACGAACCTGTTGCGTGCGTGCTGCCTTGCGTTGTTGGGAATGGCGGGCACCGCCATCGCGTCCGATGCCGACCGACCGATCCTGGTCATCCACGGTGGCGCGGGCGTCGAGCGTGGCGATCTGGCTCCCGGGGAAATCGCCGCCGCGCGCAAGTCGATGGAAGAGGCGCTGCGCGCCGGCCATGCCCAGCTCGCCGCCGGCAAACCGGCACTGGACGCGGTGGCCGCCGCGATCACCGTGATGGAGGACGCGCCGAGCTTCAACGCCGGACGCGGCGCGGTGTTCACCCATGACGGCAAGAACGAACTGGATGCCTCGATCATGGACGGCGCCAGCGGCAAGGCCGGCGCGGTGGCCGGCGTGCACCGGGTCAAGAATCCGATCCAGCTGGCGCGGCTGGTGATGGACAAGTCCAAGCACGTGATGATGGTCGGCGATGGCGCCGAAGCCTTCGCGACCGAGCAGGGCGTGACCCTGGTGGACCCTTCCTACTTCCGCACCGAGAAGCGTTGGCAGCAGTTGCAGAAGGCACTGAAAGAAGAAGCCTCCGGCCAGGCGCATGCGGATCTGGAAACCGCCAAGCACTTCGGCACCGTCGGCGCGCTGGCGCTGGACGCGCAGGGCAAGCTGGCTGCCGGCACCTCGACCGGCGGCATGACCAACAAGCGCTACGGCCGGGTCGGCGATTCGCCGATCATCGGCGCCGGCACCTACGCCGACGCGCGCTGCGCGGTGTCGGGCACCGGCTGGGGCGAGTACTACATCCGCGCGGTCGCCGCGCACGACATCTGCGCGCGCGTGCGCTACGGCGGCCAGGACATCGCCAGCGCCGCCAAGGCGGTGATCAACGACGAGATTCCCAAGGCTGGTGGTGACGGCGGCGCGATCGCGCTGGCCGCCGACGGCAGCATCGCCTTTCCCTTCAACACCGAAGGCATGTACCGCGGCTGGATCGGCGCCGACGGCGTACCGCACGTGGCGATCTTCGCCGACGACCCGCTGCCGATGCCGAAGAAGTAAGCCCGGTCATCAGAATCCCGAACCTGTGGGAGCGACGTGAGTCGCGAATCGATGTCCGGGAGGGCATGACGCGAAAAGCTCGCGACTCACGTCGCTCCCACAAGGGGGATTTCTATAGGGACCTTGCCGAAGAGCAGACACTTGTAGGAGCGACGTAAGTCGCGACCTCGCCGACGTCCCGCTACCGGTGTCGAAGAAGTAGGCACGCCCATCAGGATCTCGAACCTGTGGGAGCGACGTGAGTCGCGAATCGATGCCCGGGAGGGCATGACGCGAAAAGCTCGCGACTCACGTCGCTCCCACAAGCGGGGGGCTCCCGCAGGCGCTTCGCTGAAGAACAGCCGTTGCAGGAGCGACGTAAGTCGCGACCTTGTCCTTCCAGCACCACGGGTCGCGACTCACGTCGCTCCTACAGGGGCAAGGGATGAATCAGGTTTGCGACCACACCGCCAGTTCGTAGCCGTCGCGATCCAGGAAGTGGAAGCGGCGGCCGCCGGGGAAGGCGAAGATGGGCTGGCTGATGCGGCCGCCGGCCGCCTCGACCGCGGCCTGGCTGGCTTCCAGATCCTCCGACTGGATCACGATCAGCGCGCCGCCCGGGTGTGGCTCTCCGTGCGCGAAGCCGCCGGTCAGCCGGCCATCGCGGAACTCGCAGTAGTCCGGGCCGTAATCCTGGAAGGTCCAGCCGAACGCCTTGCCGTAGAACGCCTTGGCAGTAGCGATCGAAGCGACGTTGAACTCGACGTAGTCGATGCGATGGTGGTGGGATTCGCTCATGGCGCGGCTCGTGTGGAGGGCGGGCGCGCAGTATCGCGCGATGGCCGGACGGCGTCTTGGAAAAACGGCCAGCTCAGCCGTGCCGCTGCGCCAGCAAGTCGGTGGGTGTCAGTCCGGTGAGCAGACGGGTGTCGCGGACCAGGTGCGAAGCATCACCGTAACCGGCGTCCAGCGCGCGTCGCAGCAATGGCAGATCCGCCGGCGTACGCAGGAAGCGTTGCAGGCGCAGGATCCGCGCCAGCGTCTTGGGGCCGTAGCCGAAGGCATCGTGGCAGCGCCGCCGCAGGGTGCGTTCGCCGATGCCCAGTTCGCGCGCGAGCCTTGCCGGCGACGCGGCATCGAAATGATCCAGGCGAGTGAACAGCGCGCGCATGGCGGGATCCGCAGTCGGCAGGCCCTGCCGGGCGACCGCGTGTTGCAGGGACCGCAGGCGAACCGTGGGATCGGCGGCATCGAAGGCCAGCCCATCGGTCAGCCGGCGCGCCCGCCGTCCCCACAGATCGCGCAGCGCGACCCGCTGGCCGGTGATGTTCCGCAATGGCGGGCCAAGGAACGCCTGCGCCGTGCCCGGCGCGAACCGGATCGCGGTCAGCAACGCGCCGGGCGCGATGGATGCCGTTTGCGCGATCGGATCCGGCCCGGCCACGAACACCTCGTCATCCGCCCAGATCAGATCGACGCAGCCGTCGGGGATGACCAGCACGTCCGGCGTCTGCCGCGACGGTGCCTGGTAGGTCCAGGCACACGTCAATCCCGCGCGCAGCGGCGCGGCCGGCGCCATCGGCGACATCGGCTCGCATGCCGAGAACCTGGTTGCCACCGTCACCGGCCTGGCGATCGAGAGCCTGTGCGCCGACCTCGGCGCGCTGGTGCCGGGCCGCGCGCTGGACGATGACGGCAACGTGCTGCTGCGCTTCGAAGGCGGTGCGCGCGGCGTGCTGGTGGCCTCGCAGATCAACACCGGCCTGGAGAACGACCTGCGCCTGCGCGTGGCCGGCACGCTGGGCACGCTCGAATGGCGCCAGGAGCGGCCCAGCGAGCTGGCGCACTTCCCGCATGACGGCCCGCGCCGCGTGCTGACCCGCGGCGCGCCCTGGCTGTCGCCCTCGGCGCAGCGCGCCAGCCGCATCCCGGCCGGCCATCCCGAGGGCTTCATCGAGGCCTTCGCCAACGTCTACGCCGGCGTCATCGCCGACATCCGCGCGCGCGCCGAAGGCCGCGTGGCCGATGCGCTGGAGGCCGACTACCCGCGCGTGGAAGACGGCGCGCGCGGCGTGCGCTTCATCGAGCGCACCGTGGCCTCGGCGGCCAGCAGCGCCAAGTGGACCGCGTTCTGACGCCGCTCAGGCCGCGCGCACGCTGACCGCGAA
>OFCZ01000015.1_pt1 | contig 84086 bp, 79 predicted proteins | sample 1521011 | NCBI WGS metagenome assembly OFCZ01 (sample SAMEA2532532, study PRJEB24079) | metagenome | biome: bacteria; feature: seaside; material: soil | place: India | collected 2012-02-01 | depth 0.1 m | reverse complement strand
CCGACCGCCAACTGCCCGGTGAGGTAGGGATCCTCGCCGTAGGTTTCCATGCCACGTCCCCAGCGGGGGTCGCGGAAAATGTTGATGTTCGGCGACCAGATCGTCAGCCCTTCATAACGCCGATGGTCGCTGCCGGGTCCACCGGCCAGGTTGAACTTGGCACGCGCCTCGGTCGAGGTCACCGTGCCGACCTGTTCCAGAAGCTCGCTGTTCCAGGTCGCCGCCAGCCCGATGGCCTGCGGAAACACCGTCGCGTGGCCGCTGCGGGCGACGCCGTGCAGACCCTCGTTCCACCACTCGTAGGCCGGCACGCCCAGGCGCGGAATCGCCGGAGCGGCGTTCATCGTCTGCGCGATTTTTTCCTCGCGCGTCATCTTCGCCACCAGCGCCGCCGCACGCTGCTCGGCCTCGTCCGCGTATACCGGCGCCACCGCCGATATCAGCGCCAGCACCCACCCGGCTGCAATCAGGCGCGGAAGGACGGGGCGGCGAAGGAACACGGGCATGGGCAAAGGTTCTCCGGAGCGTGGCTCAATGTACAACGGGGGCGGAAGGATGCCTGTTCAAACGCAAGGCCTGAAAAAAAGCGCGTGGCCGTAGGGGCGGCCACGCGCACGGACGGCATGCCATCAGGGGAGGACTGATGGCATGCCTGGGCCGCCTCAGAACTTGAAGGTGAAGGCCACCTGGTAGTTGCGCCCGCTCTTGTAAAGACCCAGCGGGGTACGCTTCTGCGTGTCGTACCAGTAATAGGTATCGTCGAGCAGGTTGGAGGCGCTGAAGGTGACGCCCAGCATCTCGTTGAACTGGTAGCCGGCAATCAGGTCCAGTTGCTTGTACTCGTCGGCGAACACGCTCGCGTTCTGGCGCCCCACCTGGTTGTAGTACTCCGACCGGTAGCTGTAATTCACGCGCACGCTGAACGGGCCTTTCTCGAAGTAGGGCGTCACCGTATAGGCGTTCTTCGAGACGTACGGCAGGAACAGGTCCGTGCTGGTGTCGGTATCCGTATACGTGTAGTTGGCGTTGATGCCGAACCCGTTGTCGAACGCCTGCTGGTAGATCAGCGAAACGCCGGTGGCGGATGCGTCGGCGACATTGATCGGGCGGCTGATGGAATAGACGCCGGACACGCCGGAGATCGGATTGGTCAGCTGCTGCTCGAAGGTATTGGTCACCACGTAGTTGCTGATGTCGCGGCGGAAGATCTCCGCGCCCAGCAGGCTGCTGGGGGCGAAATACCATTCGAACGCCAGATCGTAGTTGGTGGCTTCGTAAGGTTCCAGGTCGACGTTGCCGCCGCCGCCGGTGAAGTCCTGGTCGTTGAGATCCAGCGTACCGGCCAGCTGGCCGTAGCGGGGGCGGGCCATCACCTTGGCGGCGGAGAACCGGGCCACCATGTCGTCGGTCAGCTCGTAGGCCAGGTTGAAGCTCGGCAGCGGCTTGTAGAAGCTGCGATTGGCCAACGCCCGATCATAGCCGCCCGTGCCATTGCTGACCCAGTACAGCGACTTGTCGGAGGTATCCACGTAACGCACGCCGAGGTTGCCGCGCCACTTGCCCGACTCGAAGTTCGCCTGTGCATAGAGCGCGGTGGTGATCTCCTTGACGTTGAACGAGGGACCGTAGTTGTAGTTGTACGGACCACGCGGCGCCAGCGTATTGAAGTAGGCGATGGCCTTGCCGAGATCGGCCACCGGCCAGGAGGCGAGATCGCCGCCGGCGCCCAGGCCGTCATACAGGCCGCTCGGCGACATCCCGCCCAGGATCTCGGTCAGGTTGAACGCCGACACCACGTCCACCGCGTTGCCGCGCGAGGAAACACCATTGTCGTGGTTGGTGTACTTGTAGCCCATCTGGATCTGGTTGATCGGGCCCCAGGCCACGTCATGGGTCGCGTCGAACTGGAAGTAGCGTTCCTTGTCGCGGCTGGTCTCGTAGTACTGGCCGCCATACTGCTGGCCCGGCGCCAGGCCCCAGTTGGACGCGGCGTCGTTGTCGTAGTTCACCACGGTATGCCGCGCGTCGTACTCGAAATCGAAGCCGCCGCTGAGCAGCAGGGTCTTCATCAGGTATTCCGGATCCTTGCCGCCCTTGGCGCTGGTCACGCCGGCCTGGGTGGTGAACACCCAACTCTCGCCGGACCAGTCGTGGCGCAGGTTCAGGCTCCTGGTTTCGACCTCGCTCTTGCGCAGGTTGAAATCGTGCTGCGCGTACGCGTCGCCACCGACCTCGGCCGCGACCACGTAGCCGTTGTCGATGGTGGCGCTGGTGATCTGGCTCAGGCTGCACGCCGGGCAGATGTAGCGCGCCTGGCTGAAGTTGTCGTACTTGCCCTTGACGTAGATACCGGTCAGGTTGATTTCGTTGTTCGCGTTGGGCTTCCACTGCAGCGCCGCCTGCAGGCCGTCACGCTCGCGATCCTGCTGGAAGTAGGAACTGCTGATGCCGACCGGCAGCTTGGCGGTCGCGGGATCGCCGGCGCCGCTGATGGCGGCGGTGGCGGGCAGGCCGGTGACATAGCCCCAGTATTCGAGGCCGGCACGGGAAATGCTCTGCTTGTCGTGGGTGGCCGAGATCAGGAAGCCAAGGTCCTCGGCGGCGTTCTTCCAGCTCCACAGCACCGAGGCGCGCGGATTGCCGTCTTCCGAACGATCGTTGTAGTTGTAGCCGATGGTGCCGCGCAGTGTGTTCTTCGGCAGGTCCAGCGGCTTGCGGGTATGCACGATCACGGTGCCGCCGATGCTGCCCTCGTCGATGCGCGCTTCGGGCGTCTTGTAGACCTCCATCAGGCCGATGATTTCCGGAGAGAGCAGGGTGTAGTTGAAGGTGCGCCCGCTGGTGTCGGTCGGGTTGCCGCCCCAGTCGCCGGAAGCGATGGTCTGGCCGTTGACCAGTACCCGGTTGAGGGCCGGATCGGTGCCGTTGATGCTGACCTTCTCGCCTTCGCCGAACTGGCGATCAACCGTGATGCCGGGCAGGTGCGACAGCGATTCGGCGGCGTTGGTATCCGGGAACTTGCCGATGTCCTCGGCGCTGATCGCATCGACAATCGAATTGGCCGAGCGCTTGACCGCCTGGCTCTTCTCCAGCGAAACGCGATAGCCGGTGACGGTGACGGTATCCAGATCCGAGGCTTCCTGTGCCTGGGCGTTGAAGGCAATGCAGGCAATGACGGCTGCCGACAGTGCGGACTTGCGGTATTTCATGACCTTTCCTCATCAAATGGGTGGTTGCTGCGATGGTTTGCCTGCTGCCGATTTGCGGTGGTTCCGTGCCCATCCCCGGCGTGGGATACGCCCCTCCGTTTTCTTCAATGACGTGTTCGTTTTCGCGCCCCGCTGGTCGGACGAGGGAGGCGAACGGCGTGGCTTCGTTCGGTGGCCTGCCCCGTATCCGCGGCTGGTTTCAGGCAGCCTGCGCGGGCTTTGTTTTCTTCGGGTAGCGCTACCAAACCGCGACCAAATAAAAGGGCGAGCGTCTTGAATCCGATTTCGCGAACCGGGTGGTGGCACGCCACGCCGGGGGTGGAGGCGAACGGCGCCGCGGCCTGGAGAGCGGGAGAGGGACCGCGATCGTGTCGCGGCGTCCGAGGCGAGTGCGAGGTGTTCGAACCCCGCGCCAGCAGCCAACCGACGTGGGCATGACCGACGCCCACCGTGAGAAGTGGCACATCGTTGATCGGTATATCCGTTCGAGATGCAACAGCCATTGCAAGGTGCCCCCACCCGTGATGCGCCGGCATGGGCGCCAGCGCGAGCCGAGTTTGAATCGATATAAATTCAGATGTCAACGACCTGTCATCGGATGCTGCTAAGGGCGGCCGATAAGCCACATCTGCCCCTGTTCATTTATAAACAAAGTCGCTTTGCTCGCATATTTGCCATCAATCGAGCCATTTGGATCGTTTCAGATGACTCCTTTTCCGGACCCGCGGCGCCAGGAAGCCGCCACTTGGAGGCGAGAAATCCGGCCGGGAAGGAGCGATCAACCGGCCGGCGAAAGACAGTGCGGACGAGGACGGGATTCCCACGTTTCCGCATGCCTCCCATGCAATGGGCGACGCCCTTCGGCTGCCGTGAGAACGGGGCGCCCCGGCGCAGCCTCCCGAAATCAAGACGCGCTCGACCATCAATCTGGCTTGGTCTGCCGGCGCACATTCGCGTGGTCGCGCCAGCGGGCGCCGGAGATGATGGGCGCGCCAACTCACGGGCTTCACGACATGCATCGAGGCGATTACCGCCTTGGAACGACGGCGCCATGGGCAACCGGGGACCAGGATGAAACGACGGAACTTTCTGCGGGCATGCGCGGCCATCGCGGGTACCGCTGCCCTTACCGCTTACCGGATGGCGCCGGGCAGGGAAGGGACGACGCTGGACGCGGCAGCGTTCACCGCGTTGCGCCGTTTCGCCGATATACCGCTGGGGCGCATCGCCTACGTGGAAGTCGGAAGCGGCCCGGCGGCCTTGTTTCTCCACGGCCTTCCGTTGAACGGCTTCCATTGGCGCAGTTCGCTCGAACGCCTCTCGCAGCATCGGCGATGCATCGCACCGGACTTCATGGGGCTGGGATATACGGAGGTCTCCGCGAAACAGGATCTTTCCCCGCAGGCGCAGGCGGACATGCTGGTGGCCTTCCTGGACCGTCTCGACGTTTCATCCGTCGATCTCGTTGCCAACGACAGCGGCGGAACGATCGCGCAGCTCTTCGCCGTGCAGCATTCCGATCGGGTCCGGACGATGCTGCTGACCAATTGCGATGTCCATGAGAACTGTCCGCCGGAGCAGATGCGGAATTCGATCAACGCGGCCAAGGCCGGCAACTATGACCCGAAGATGCAACGCCACCTGGATGACCGCGTCTATGCCCGTTCGGAGAAGGGCATCATCGGCTCGGCCTACATGACGCCCGCGAACGTCACCGACGAAACCATCGAGTACTACTTCAGGCCACTGGTCGCGTCACCGCTGCGCAGATCGCAACTCAACCGCTATCTCGCCGATCTCGACCCCAATCCGCTGCTGGCGATCGAGCCGGAACTCCGGCGTCTGGAAACGCCGACGCGCATGGTCTGGGGCACGGCGGACCCGCTGTTCCCGGTCCGTTGGGCGACCTGGCTTGACCAGACCCTGCCCGGCAGCCGCGGCATCCGTCTAGTCGAAGGCGGCAGGCTGTTCTGGCCGGAAGAGAAGCCGGAGGTGGTCGCCGAGGAGGCGCGGACGCTCTGGGGCGTTTCGTAACGCGAGCGCCGTGTCGAAATCGGAACAGCCCGTTCGTCGAAGAATGGAATCCACGACAGAAGGAAAGCCATGTCGCCGACCACGTGCCTCGCTTGCGCCTGCGGACAGTTCAAGCTGACCGTCCAGGGAGGGCCCATCACCAGCGTCGAATGCCATTGCGATAGTTGCCGTGCCGCTGGCGCGCGACTGCAACGGTTGCCCTGCGCGCGACCCCTGCTTGACCCGCGGGGCGGGACGCGGTTCGTTCTTTACCGGAAAGACCGCATCCGCTTTGTCGCCGGCGTGGACCGCCTGAAGGCCTTTCGGCTGTCGTCCGAGGCCAGCACCCGCCGCGTTCTTGCTTCCTGTTGCAACACGCCCGTGTTCCTCGAATTCAAGGGTGGACATTGGTTGAGCCTTTATGGGGGCCTGTGGCCCGATGCCACGCTGCCGCCACTGGAGATGCGCACGATGACCGGTGATCTGCCGGATGCGTCGTTCCTGCTCGCCGATGTTCCCAATCTCAAGCGCCAGTCGTTCCCGTTCTTCGCCCGGTTGTTGAACGCATGGATCGCCATGGGCTTCCGCAGTCCCCGCATCGAGGTCTGCGGCGAAATCCATGCCTGAGGCCAGGCGGAAGACGCGGCAAGGGCATCAATGCGGAAAACTGAACCGACGCCTGCCGCAAGGGCCGGGCTGTCTGGATTGCGGTGGCGCCGCCGGCGCAGGATGGCGGTCCGGACCACTCACCGCGTGTAGGGATACGCGCATTGCCCACATCCGTGGAAGGGTGAATTCCCTTCGGGCCGTCTAGTGAGGCGGATGGGCAGGTCATAGAGTCTGGACACAACACGGGTAACGCGCCGGATGGGTGCAGCCCGAACAGCCAGAGACCCCCATGAAAATTCGTGAACTCCTGAAGTCCAAGCCCGGCGATGTGGTCACCATCGATGTCGGGGATACCATCGGCGCTGCCGCCAGGAAGATGACCGCCCACAAGATCGCCGCACTGGTCGTGACCCGCCTGGCGCATCCCGTCGGCGTCGTGTCCGAACAGGACGTCGTGGCCGCGGTGGCGGAACACGGCGCGCAGGCCGGCGAGCGGCCGCTGAGCCGGCTGGTGGATGCCGCCATCGAAAGCATCACCCCCGAGAGCACGCTGAAGCAGGCGATGTCGATGATGACCCATGCGCGCCTGCGTCATCTGCCCGTGATCAGCGACGATGAGCTGGTGGGCATCGTCAGCCTGGGCGACATCGTCAAGAACCGGCTCGACGAACTCTCGCTCGAACGGGACGTGCTGCGCGACATCTACATCGCCGCACATTGACTGGCGCGGCAGGAGACTGAAAAACCGCCCTTTCGGGCGGTTTTTCGGAGCGGCCCGTGACGATGCCGGAGCATCGGCAACGACGGCCTCAGTAGTCGAAACGGACGCGCAGCCCGACCGTGCGCGGATCGTTCCAGTAGGCACGGATGAAGCCGCCGGCATCGTCGGCCCAGTTCTTGGTCATCTTGTCGGTGGCATTGAGCACGTACAGCTCGGCGCGCCAGAACGAGGGCGATTGCAGGCTCAGGCTGGCATCGACCGTGGCATAGGCTTCCTGCGCATCGGAGACGTGCGCGTTGTCCAGGTTGCGCAGGGTGAAGTACATCTTGTCCTGCCACTTGACGTTGACCCAGGGCACCAGCTCATAGCCGTTGCCGAACCGGAAGGTGTGCGCCACGTTGACGCCGGCGGTGAACTTGGGAGTCAGCGGCAGGTGGTTGCCGGTGATGTCGTAGATCTGCCGGCCCGCCAGCTCGGGATTGGGACCGTTGTAGGGCGGCGGGCAGGGCACCGCGCCGAACTCCTCGCGCACGCCGCAGTTCCACTCGTCGCTGAAGGTGGGATAGTCCTTCATCTTGCTGTTGATGTACGAGAAGAAGCCGCCGATGCGGGTATTGGCCGTGGGCAGGTAGTCGAATTCCACTTCCACGCCCGGGATGTTCACGGTGCCGACGTTGACGGTCTGCCACTTCTTGATCACGTCGCAGGTCGGATCCCATTCCGGGCACGGCTCGTTGACAATCACCTTGGAGGCGAAGAAGTTGCCGGTCACCTGCATGTCCTTGTAGCGGCTGTAGAAGGCGGTGACCGACAGGCTCAGGCGCTTGTCCAGCAGCAGGCCCTTGTAGCCGACTTCCAGGTTGGTGACGGTTTCCGGCCGGTAGGGGAAGAAGGTGTAGTGCGGGCCGGCGGGGCCGTCCACGCAGACCTTGCCGTCGCAGGCGTCGTCCTTGTCGCCGAAGCCGCCCGCCTTGTAACCGGTGGACAACGAGGTGAACAGGATCTCGTTGTCGGACAGATCCTTGGTCAGGCCCAGGCGGTAGGTGAACTTGCGCCACGAATCGGAATGGGCGTTCTCCGCCGGCGGTCCCCACAGCCGGTAGGCGCCGATGCCGGCGAACGGTCCCATCCCTTCGGTCAGGTCACGGCCGTTGTGCGGGCGGAAACCGGGTTCGCCCGGCGTGCCCGGGTCGTACAGCCCGTTGTAGTAGGCCGTCGATTCGCTGTCCCAGCCGCCATACACCTGGCCACCGCGATCGGTCTTGGAATCGCGGCTGAAACGCGCGCCGAAGGTCGCCGTCCAGGTGGGCGCGAAGCGCCAGTCGGCCTGCGAGAAGATCGCCTTGGCGTCGATCTGGCGATTGGGCTGGTGATAGAACTGGCTGATCGGATAACCGAACGGGGCGTTGACCAGCATTTCCTGGGCGTAGTCGATCGAATTCTTCTCGTGCATCCAGAACAGGCCGGACACCAGCTTCAGGCGCTCGCCCTGGTGCTTGAACTGCAGTTCGTGCACGAACGACTTGTACTCCGAATCCAGGGTGATGGAAGTGTTGTCGCGCACCGGCCAGACGCCCCAGTCGCCTTCGGCCGGCACCGGCAGGGTGGCGGTGACCTGCGAGGGAATCTCGTGGTAGCCGCCGTCGTCGTCGGAGATCTGGAAGCGCTTCTGCTTGGCGAAGGCCACGCTGTATTCAATGCTGTTGGTGTCGCTGAGGAACCAGTTGAGGTTCGAGCGCACCGTGTCGATGGACATGTCGGTGCGGCCGGGCACGTTGATCTTCACGTCCCACTTGCCGCCTTCGCAGGCGAAACGGGTGCCGGCGGCCTGATCGCAGTCCTTCAGCCCCACCTGGCCGGCGCCGGAGTTCTGGAACTTCTCGTATGACAGCTGCCACTCGACGTCGTCGGTGATGGCGAAGCGGGCGGCGATGCGGGCGGCCCATTCGTCGCGGTTGTAGTAGTACTTGCTGCGCGGCACCCGGACGTTGCGGCGTTGATCCACGTCCGGGATGCCGTCGGCGATGAAGCCGCGTTCGGGAATGTCGACGTCGGTGAAGTCCTGTCGCTGGTCAATCCAGCCATCGCGCTCGATCCTGGTGGCGGCCACGCGCAGCGCGAAGTGGTCATTGACGGCAAGGTTCTGGATCAGGTTGATCTGGCGCAGGTTGTAGCTGCCCAGTTCGATCTCGGCGCTGCCGAAGGTGGAATCGAAACGCGGCTTGGCCGGAATGATGTTGATGCTGCCGCCGGTCGAATTGCGGCCGAACAGGGTGCCCTGCGGGCCGCGCAGCACTTCCACCTGGTCCACGTCGAACATCAGCGCCAGCGCGCCCTGCGGACGTGGGGAATACAGGCCGGCCACATGCAGGCCCACGGCCGGGTCGCCGATCTCGGTGAAGTTGTTGGCGCCGATGCCGCGGATGGTGACCTGCACGCCGGAGTCCGGGCCAGCGGCGATCTGCAGGTTGGGCATCTTGCCCGACAGGCCGCGCACGTCGCGGATGCCTTCGCGGGTCAGCGTTTCCTGGGTAACCGCGGTAACGGTCACCGGGGTCTTCAGCAGGTCCGATTCCAGGCGCGTGGCCGACACCCGCACGGTCTGCAGGGTGGTCGTGGCTTCGCTCTGTTCGGCCTGCTTGTCCTCGCCATCCGTGCTGGACTGGGCCAGGACCGGGGCGGTGGCACAGCCGAGCAATACCGCCGCCACCGCGGCGGCGATGCCGGTCGGTCGAACAGCGCTGGGATGCTTTTTCATCATTGGCTCCTGGTTGAACGGCGACTCGGGGCGATCGGGCCCGCGCAGTGGCTGGTGTGGTTGCCCGTTCAGGGCGAGGCGGGGGTGTTTTTCGCGGAATACAGCGTCTGGTTGCGCACCAGCGGCCTGGCCCAGGCACTGACGCTGAGGATGTAGAGCAGCGGAATGAAGACCAGCGACAGGCCCGCGCGCAGGCCCCAGTGATCGGCGATGACGCCGATCAGCAGTGGCACGACGGCGCCGCCGAGGATGCCGCTGCACAGGATTCCCGAGAACGCGCCGTGGTGCTGGCGCACCGAGTTCAGTCCCAGCGAGAAGATCACCGAGAACATCACCGACAAGAAAAAGCCCGCAGCGGGAAACGCCAGTGGAGAGACGGCCGCGGAACCGAAAAGGGCGAGCGCGAGGCAGGCGATGGCCAGGATCGAGAAAATCGCCAGCACCAGTTTCGAATCCAGCAGTTTCAGCAGGCCCAGTCCGGCCAGGCAGCCCAGCGACATCAGTCCCCAGAAGCGGCTGACGGCGACGGCGCCCTGTTCGGTGGCCGACAGGCCGTGATAGCTGTGCAGGAATTGCGACATCCAGTTGGCGATGGACTGCTCGGTGCCGACATAGGCGACGATGGCCAGGAAGAACAGGCGCACGTCGCGGCGTCGCAGCAGGCTGCGGTAGGCTTCGCGGCTGCCCGCGCGTTCGTCTTCCTTCAACGCCACCGCCGGCAGCGGCAGCTTGTAGTTGAGCAGGGCGAGCAGCACGAAGGCGGCGCTGAAGTACCAGTAGAACGTCAGCCAGGCCAGCGGCTGCCCCTCCATGCCGGGACGCTGCATGTACAGCCTGAAGACCAATGGGCTGAGGAAGGACGCCAGACCGAACACCAGCTGCGCCATCACCGAGAAGAAGGCGAAGTGCTCCTCGCCGCCAGCGGTGCGCATCAGCGGATTGATCACCACCTGCAACAGGGCCATGCCGAGGCCGATGACGAACAGCCCGGCGACCACCGAGACATAGCCAGGGAGCAGGGCGATGGCCAGCGCGCCAAGGAAGTTCAGCGCGAAGGCGGCGAACAGGGTGTAGCGGGTGCCGCGGGTCTCGATCAGCATGCCGCCCGGAATCGAGACCAGGCCGTAGGCGAGGAAAAAGGAGAACGGCATGAAGCCGGCCATGGTCAGGCTCAGCTTGAAATCCTGAATGGCGATGGGCATCAGCGGCCCGATCAGGTTGGTGATGAAGGAGATCGCGAACCAGATCAGGAGGATGTAGCTGATGATCAGCGGCCGGTGCTTCATGGTCGTGGCTCCGGGATCAGGGAGACGGCTGCAGGCAATGCGAGAGTTCACCCGCGGTGATGGTCTTGCGCGGGAAGCGCGGCAGGATCGCGGCGGCGGTCCGGCAGCCGGCACCGAGCGCATCATGCAGTCCGGCCTGGTTCAAGCGCGCCGCCAGATAGCCGGTGTTGAAACTGTCGCCGGCCCCGACCGTGTCGAAAATCCCGTGGGCCACTTCGATGGCGTAGTGGGTGCTCTGTCCGTCGACATGCCCGAGCGCACCGGCGGCGCCCAGCTTGATGATCAGATGGGCGCCGGGCTTGAGCAGGCGGGCGACGCGCTGCACCGCAAGCGTCAGGTCCTGGGTGCCGGCGATGCTCATCGCCTCCAGTTCGTTGATCAGCAGATGGTCGCAATGGGCCAGCCAGCCTTCGACTTCCTCGTGCACCCGGGGCGTCCAGCCTTCCGGTGGCCAGCCCGGATCCAGCGCCACCTGGTAGCCCCTGGCCGACGCCTGCGCCAGCAATTGGCTGTAATCGTGGCGCAGGCCGGGCAGCAGGAAAGGGGCGGTGAACAGGGCGATGCTGCCGGCCGGCGCCGGCGGCAAGTGTTCCCGTACGAAGGTCGGGGTCAGGTGCTGCAGGTGCCCGCAGCTGGTGAAGAAGGTGCGCTCGCCATCGGCGTGCATCAATCCGACCGACATCGTGGTGTCGCTGGCGCAGGTTTGCAGATCAACCGGGATGCCGGCCAATTGCAGCAGCAGCCACTGGGCCAGGTCATCGTTACCGATGGCGCCGATCAGGCGGGGGCTCAGGCCGAGGTGGCGCGCCGCCAGGGCGGAGTTGGCCGCCGAACCGCCGGCACGCAGCTCGCTGCGCGGCAGCAACTGTTCGGTGCCAATCTTTGGCCAGCTGTTCAACGTGCCCAGGACCAGGTCCACGCTGACATCGCCGATGATGCTGAATTGGGGCTGATCGTGCTTCATGGGGCCGACTATAGGCAGCCCGATTCTTCCCTGTCAATAAAAATATCCAGTGGAAGTTTAATTAAATCCGGCGCCCTCCATTGGCCGGGCGGTGGCCCAGCAGTTCCGCGGCCTGCATGTCGCCCAGATCGTCCTTCTGCACGCCCTGCAGGCGCGGCGACAGGAGCTCATGGATGGGCAGCACGGCGGCGCCCAGCAGCGAGCAGTCTTCCTCGCGCTGGGAAATCATCACCCGCGGCAGTTGCGGCGCGGGACGGCCGCGCACCGAACGGTGCAGCGGCTGGGCCAGTTCGACCAGGCGCCGGACCAGCTTCTGCGGCGCGGAGCCGCCGATGACGATGGTCTGCGGGTCGAGCAGGTTCTCGATCATGCAGATGGCGTCGCGCAGGCGCTGGGCGGCCTGTTGGCACCATTGCTGCAAGGGCTGGTCATTGGCGTCGTCCAGCCGATCCAGCAGGTCCGGCGTGCGGATCTGGCCGTCGTCCATGCCCAGCGCTTCGGCCAGCGAGTGCAGGGACAGGTAACGCTCCAGGCAGCCCTGGTTGCCGCAATAGCAGGGTGTCCCGCCGGGCACGACCGGCACGTGGCCGATCTCGGTGGCATTGCCGTCGGCGCCGCGGTAGTGATTGCGGCCGACGATCAGCGAGCCGCCCAGGCCCATGCTCAGGTGCAGGTAGAAGAAGTTGTCCAGGTGCCGGGCGACGCCATACAGGGTCTCGCCGAGCGCGCCGGCCACGCTGTCGACGCTGTGGAACAGCGGCAGACCGGTGGCTTCCTGCAACTGGTCGAGGATGGACAGGTCCTTCCAGCCCTCCAGCGCGGTGGGGCCGACGAAACTCAGCTCGGTATCGCCGAGCGGGCCGGGCAGGGCGACGCCGATGCCCCATACGCGGGCATTGGCCTGCCGCCGCAGATTGGCCACCAGTTCCAGCAGGCCGGCCAACAGTTGCGGGCGATCGCATCCCTGCAACTGCACTTCGAAGCGAGCATCGATCCGGCCCACCAGATTGACCAGCGCGCCCGAGGCGCGGCCCGGTTCCAGGCTGATGCCGATGGATTGGCCGGCATCGGGATTGATTTCGAAGGCGATTGGCGGCTGGCCGCGGGTTTTGAGGTCTTTCTGCCGACGCGAGACGATCAGGCCGATGGATTCCAGCTCATTGGTGATATTGGCCACCGTCTGCGGGCTGAGCGAAACCTTTTCCTGGATGTCCTTGCGCGAGGCCGCGCCGTGCTGGCGGATGAAATCCAGCACGAGGCGACGGTTGTAGGGGGCGCTGGACTGTTGTGTGGCGCCGCGGCCAATGTTCATAGGCGTTGAAACCGGTTGAGCGTAGGGGAGGGGAGGCAAGCGTCCCTATATTTATACATCCATGTGAAATATTTATTGACGGCAACCCAATCCGTGGCTAAGTTGCGACGCTAGTCTATCCGGAACCGTGCCAATGACCCGATTGCCGCCTTCCCGCAAGACCGGTGTTTTCCTGGTGGCTGCGCTGGCGACGGCGTTGTCCGCCCAGGCGTACGCGGTGCCCGCCTCGGAGCCGAAGCCGGCGACCACGGTGTCGGTGAGCCTGCCCACCGAACCGCTGCTGGTGCAGATCAACCAGGTGGCGCTGGAGCGGCGGGGGCCGAAGCAGGTCATCGTCGAATACACGGGCGAGGCCACGAAGGGCAGCTACACCGTGCTGGTCGATGGCAAGCCGGTGCGGAACGGCGACCTGCGGCCGCTGCAACCCTTCACCGAATGGGGATCGGGCAAGCGCTATTTCAGCGTCGATTTTTCCGATGCCGAGCAAGCCGGCCGGTACCAGGTGGACGTGCGCATCGGCGGGCAGCATGCGCGGTCGGCACCGGTGGCGGTACGCGACAACGCCGTCTTCGCCACCACGGGCGCGCAACTGCTGGGCTACTTCCAGCGCAGCCGCCACACCGACGACGCGGATCGGGATCTGCCCATCTTCCAGACCTCGCGCCGGGTGAACGTGTGGGGCGGCTGGCAGGATGCCGGCGGCGACAAGGGCAAATACCTGTCCCATCTCGGCTACGCCAATCACTTCAATCCGCAGCAGGCGTCGATGGCGGTCTGGGTACTGGCCTATGGCGCGGATACGCGCAAGGCGCTGTTCGCCGCCCACGGCCTGCAGAAGCAGGTCGAGGACGAGGCGTTCTGGGGCGCCGATTACCTGCACCGCATACTGGACGCGGAGGGCTACTTCTACACCACGGTGTTCGACCAGTGGGGCACACCCGGCGCCAAGCGCATGGTCACCGGCTACGAGGGCGCCGCGGGAACCTATACCACCCTGTATCGCTCGGCGTTCCGCGCCGGCGGCGGCATGGCGATCGCGGCGCTCGCGCGCGCCTCGATGCTGGCCAAACAGGCCGGACGTCACGGCGAATTCGACGGCGCGACCTATCTGGCCGACGCGGAGCGCGCCTATGCGCATCTGCGCGAGTTCAACCCGCAGTACTGCGCCGACGGCAAGGAAAACATCATCGACGACTACACCGCGCTGATGGCGCTGGTGGAACTGCACAACGCCACCAGCCAGCCGCGTTATCTCGACGATGCGCGCGAGCGCGCCGCCCGCCTGATGGCGCGCCAGCAGGCCGATGGTGGTTTCATCAGCGATGGCGGCAGCCGTCCTTACTACCATGCGGCCGAAGCCGGCCTGCCGGTGATCAGTCTGTCCGCCTATGCCGATATCGAACCGGAACAGGCGCGCCGCCAGCGCGCACTGGACGCCATCGCTTCAGCGCTGAAACACGAACTGGCCATTACCCAGGCGGTGTCCAATCCGTACGGCTATGCCCGCCAGCGCTTCCAGCTCACGCAGGACGGCAAGGCCGCGGGCGAGGTGCTGCAGGGATTCTTCATTCCGCATCGCAATGAAACCGGCTACTGGTGGCAGGGCGAAAGCGCCCGCCTGGCATCGCTCAGCGCGGCCATGATCATCGGCGGACGCAAGCTGGCCGCCGATGGCAAGGCCGGATACGGCCTGTCCGGCGACCAGGCCGGTTATGCGCAGGCCCAGCTCGACTGGACGCTGGGCCGCAACCCGTACGGCATGTCCATGCTTTACGGCTTTGGCCAGAAGAACCCGCCCACGGTCCTGGAGAGCGCCGGCGAAATGTTCGTTGGCGGCATCTCCAACGGCATCACCGGTGCGGTGGGCAGCGACACCGGCGCCGGCATCGCCTTCGCGCCGGGCCCGGATCCCGAACAATGGCGCTGGGTGGAGCAATGGATTCCGCACACCACCTGGATGCTGTTCGCGGTGATGGCGATGAGCGAGGATTCCGGCTCGGCAAGCTTGAAGCCTGCCGTGGACAGCCCGCCATCCGACACCGGGAGCACCGCGCGTTGATTGGCACGACATGGGATTCGCCAAGGCGGGCCTGACCGCTTTCCATGTCCGGGATGTCCGACAGTCCGGCGTGCCGGGCCTGGCGCCGCTTTCTCGTGTCGTCGCGACAGAGGGGCGCGCTAATGGACGGGGCCATATGCATGGAGCCCGCCATGTATGGTCGGGACATAAACAGTGCCGTCCGAATCCAGGGTTGTTCCGACGGTGAACATCGGCTTTCCAGGCAAAGGATCCCTGTCAAGAACCTTGCCGGTCTGTACGTCAACGACGACCAGATCCAGTGTCCCGTCCCCATTGGCCACGTTTGCGTAGGCAAGATGACCGCCGGCCTGGGTCGCGATTCCCCGATTCTGCAGGTCGTCCCTGCGCCATAGAAGACGCGGCCGGTCTCCCAGATCGCGAATGGCCATGAGCGGAGCATCGCCGCCACCGGCGGGCATGATGATGCCGTCGGGCGAGACGGAGGGACTGCCGCCCGCGGAGTAGCCGATGTCGATGCTCCACAAGCGCTCGCCGGTGCGCGCATCGAGTGCCAGCAGGCGCTGGTTGTTGTCGGTCAGGTAGACCCGGCTGCCATCCGTCGACAGACTCGGACTGGCCGCGCTCCCGCCCGGGAGCGTGTCATTGGTCCAATCGGCGGTGATGCCCTTGGTGTCCGCGCCGGCAAGGATTTTCATTGAACGGACGCCGGCCGCGGGCGCCGCCGGTGCCCAGAACGTGAAGATGAACCTGCCGGTGCGCCGATCCAGCGCGGGCGTGTTGGCGCTCGGACAGGCCCGGGTACCACGCATGCAGGCAAGCGCGTCCCTCGATGGGTCGAAGACGGCATCCGGGATCAGTTCGACGGGATTGACGACGGTTTTCCCGGTCATGCGGTCCAGGCGGTAAATGACACCCACATGGGTAATGAAAACCAGATCGCCATCGGCAGCGAACTGCGCCGACAGCGGAAATCCGATGATGGGGGTTTTCCAGCGCTTGCCACCGTCGTGCCCGAACGAATGCATCGACGTGCCATCGGCAATGTACAGATTGCGATCCGCGTCCAGCACCGGCGAGGAAGCCACCACGAGGCGGTCCAGCGCATCGGTGCACCAGAGCGTCCGACCGGTCGCCCGATCCAGCGCGTGCAGCCGGCAGCCCGTTCCACTGGTGGTGACGTACAGCTGCCCGTGGCCATCGCTGGTCGGTCCCAGGTTGATCATGCCGTCGAAGGTACGGGACCACACGTGCGCGACGTGCGCGGATCCCTGCACCGGGCTGTAGTCGCTGTTCGATGCGTCGGCATGAGTGGCCGACCAGCCAGGCGCATACACCGGATCCCGCTCCGGAACGGCCACGGGTTCGGTCAGGACAAATCCCAGTGCAAGGGCCGACAGGAGCATCAAGTCAAACTCCTCGGAGGAAATGGCTCGGACATGTGCTGCGCGGGTTGTACGGGCCGCTTATCTGTCGACGCGTTCGATGAAGGCATCCACCTGCTCCGTGTAGGCGCCCGGCAGGCCGAGTTCCCGATTGATCGCCATGTGGGATAGATCCTGCTCCATCACGTCCACGCGGATCCCCAGCGATGCCGCCTTGCGTGAGAATCGCCAGGAAGGCGGACAGGCATCGGGTCGGCGCGAAGAGCACACCAGGAGCATCGGTGGCGCTCCGGCGGTCAGGACGTGATGCGGCGAAACCGCTTGCCAGTACGACGGGGAGTCGCCGAATGCGGCGTCGTACAGGGCGGGACGCGAGACAGCCCGCATGATGCCGACGACATCCACCGCGCCGCTGTCCAGCGAAATGACACCCCGTGGCGGGCGTGCCCCGTGTTTCGCCAGCCGTACGGGATCCGCCGCCAGCAACAGCGCCAGGTGCGCGCCCGCCGAATGGCCCATCAGGATGAAACGGGCCGGATCGCCGCCCCAGGCCGGTGCCAATGCCTGTGCCTTCGCGAGGGCGCGAGCGACATCCTCCGCCTGGACCTTCGGGCCCGCTTCGGGGAGCAGGCGATAGTCGGTCGAGACGATCGCGTAGCCCTTGGGAATCCAGTGCGCGGCCTTGTTCGCAATCAGGCCGCGATGGTCCTTCCAGCCATTGCGCCACGCACCGCCATGGACGATGAAGAGCACCGGCGCGTTCCTGGCTTCCGCGGGGAGGTAGACATCGAACCTTTGCCGGGCGTCGCTCCCATAGGCAATGTCGGCAAGCACGCGCGTACCGGCGGGAAGCTCGGTTTCGGCCGCGTTGGCCGCAGGCGACAGGAAGGCGAGCAGGGCAGCCAGCAGGCATGGACACAATGTCGAAAGATGCATGGTCACTCCAGGTTGGATCTCAGTCGCAGCGTGGCCCGCAGCCCGTGCGGCAGATGGGAACCGAGCTGGAGATCGCCCGCGTGCTGTGCCGCTATCCGCTCGACGATGGCCAACCCCAGACCGCTGCCACCGCGCGTGGCGTCATGGACGAAAGGCTTGCGGACTTCCCGCGAGTGACCGGGCGGCATGCCCGAACCGTGATCGATGACGTCGACGCACCACGCATCGCCCTCCCGTCGGAGCCGCAGTTCGTAAGGCGGGGCGCCGTGGCGAAGCGCGTTGGTCACCAGGTTCTCCAGCGCCCGGAGCAGGGCCATGGGCCGTCCGCGCAGCCACGCCTGCTCGGGAACATGCAGTTGCCAATCCGCGCCGGAGGCGGTGACGGCCTGCCGGCAGATGGCCGCCAGATCGAGGCTGCGATTGCTTTCATCCCTACCATCACGGGCATAGGCGATGAACTGTCCGAGGATGCCGTCCATCTCCTCGACATCCCGATGCATGCCCGCGCGCAGTTCCGGATCCGTGCCCGGGAGCAATTCCACCGCGTACTGCAATCGCATCATCGGCGTGCGAAGGTCGTGCGATATGCCTGCGAGCATCAGGTTGCGCTCGTCCATCATCGCGCGAAGGTCATCGCCCGCCCGGCCGAGCGCCTGCGCCAGCTCGGCAACCTCCCGCGAAGCCGTGGGCAACGGCAGGCGCGGCCATTCGCCGCGAACCACGTCCGGCGCCCTTTGCGCCAGATTGCGCAGGGGGATGACCAGCCTGCGGGCGAAACACCCCGCCGCCACCAGCACCGCCAGCGCGCAGGCCAGCAGGATCAGCAGTGGCAGCCAGCGCACCTCGCCGTGCGCACGTTCGCGCGCGAATGAAATCCACAACACGGGTTCGGTCCGCAGCCTTAGCCAGAGGACCGGCCGCCCGCCGGGGCCGTCGGCAATCCGGACTTCGCGCGACGCCGGATCCCCGGCGCTGGAAAGCGACGCCAGTTCACGCAGGTAGGGCGCGTGCCGGGGCCGCGTGTCCACGGGCGGAGCCGTCTGGATACGAAGGCCGGCGGATTGCAGGCGGCTCATCGTGGTCTCGAACGGTTCCTTCCGGGCAAGCGTCTCGACCGTCCTGGCGAAGCCATCCATTACCCGATAGGACTGTTCCGCCGCCGGGCGCACCCAGAGTTCCCGGACCAGCAGCACGGTCAGCACGAAAGCACCCAGCAGGCACAGCGAGATGACCGCCACCAGTTGTCCGAACACCGTCGATGGCCCTTTGATGCGCGGAATCATGCTTCCTCTGTCGGAGGGACGAAGACATAGCCGGCGCCCCAAACCGTCTGGATCAGGCGTGGCCGGCGCGGATCATCCTCGACCAGCTTGCGAAGGCGGACGATGGTGATGTCGATGCTCCTGCCCAATGCCTCCAGGCCACGGCCGCGCGCCAGGCTCATCAGGCGGTCGCGGCTCAGGGTCGTATGGGGATGGCGCGCGAGCACCGAGAGCACGGCGAATTCGCCGCCGGTCATCCGCAGGGGGCGTCCCTGGCGATGCAGCGTCCTGGCCGCCATGTCCAGGGTGAACGCGCCGAATCGCAGGCATCCGGCCTCGGGCGAAGGGGCGCCGGGAACGCGGTGGGAACGTCGCAATACGCTGCGTATCCGCGCCACCAGTTCGCGCGGATTGACCGGCTTGGGAATGTAGTCGTCGGCGCCCATCTCCAGTCCGACGATGCGGTCCACGTCATCGCCCTTGGCGGTGAGCATGACCACGGCGATGGCGTCGTCCTGCGAGCGCAGCCGGCGGCACAGGGCCAGCCCGTCCTCGCCCGGCAGCATGAGGTCGAGGACGACAAGGTCGTAGTGATCACGGCCCAGGGCGACGTCCATGTCCCTGCCGTCGGCCACGCCCTTCGCATGCAGGCCCGATTCGCGCAGATAACGGCATAGAAGCTCGCGCAGGCGGGCGTCGTCATCGACGATCAGGATGCGGGACGGCGTGGATTCGTTCATGGCGGTCACTATGTCGGCAATGCCGGTCGCCGGCAGCGGGGAACCGGTGCCGATTTGTAAGCGGATGTTTCTGGAACGCCCGGGAGAAACGGCGGTTTACATCTGTACGCGATGGAGGAGCGGAGCGCGATTAGCGTGGATGCGCCGGAATTCCCGGCCAGCCCCTACCCGGAGGAATCACCATGAACACAGTCCCTGTTTTGACCCGGATGTTTGTTTTCGCGATAGCACTGGCCAGCTGCCAGTGGGCAACCGGACGGGAGCGTTTCCGGCATGTGGAACGGAGCCCGCATGCCGGCGAGATCGAAGCGGCACGTTCGAATGCCCGTTTCGAATCCCGGCGAAGCCGCCACTGGCAGGCGGACGGGCAGGGAAACGCCGCAGTGAACCGGCAGGGCTCGGTGCAGGGCCGCCGGGGAGGAACCGCCGGCTACCAGGCAGCCGGTCAACGTGACGACGCCGGGAATGCCAGTCGCCAGCGTAGTGCCTCGCTCCATGGCCCCGGCGGCGCGGGTGTCGACCGTTCCGGCAGCATCAGCCGGAGCGCGGACGGCAGCGTTTCCGGTACCCGCGCCACCACGCTCACCACGCGGAATGGCGGCCACTACGCCGGCTCGCTCGCATTCTCCGATGGCCAGGTCAGCTACTCCGGCAGTTGCCAAGACGCCTATGGTCATCCCGCGCCATGCCGCCAGCGCTGATCGCGACAACCCGGAACGTTCAATTCCCGTAGACAGGATCCCATCCATGAAAAGCATTCATTTCACCCTGCTGGCATGCACGATGCTGGTTTCGTTCGCCGCGGATGCACAGCAAAGTCGCGGCGCGCGCAAGCAGGCGCTCCAGGAACGCCTGCAATCCGCCGATACGGATCAGGACGGCTACATCAGCCGCGCCGAGGCCGATGCATCCCTGCCGAAGCTGGCCGAGCATTTCGATCGCATCGATGCGGACCGCGACGACAGGATTTCACGCGAGGAACTCCGCGCGGCTGCCAGCGAACTGGCCGGAAGACGACGCGGCGGTCAACGCTGACCCGTACTCGTGGGGGGAACCGGTGTTCCCCTCACGGGCCACCAACGATGAAACTCTTGGCGGCACGCAGGACATTCAGCCGGTGGGCGGGAAAGCGCGGTACGGGCGCAGTTGTTCCCGCCAGGCGAGGAGATCGGCGAACTCATCAGCCAGCTCGTCATCCTGCCAGCAGCGCTGCTGCGCTTCACCGGGAAACACGGTATCGGCGGCGGGGACTACCGCGTCCAGCAGGGCGCACAGCGTGATGTCGGCGTAGCTGAAATTGTCCAGAAGGAACCCCGTGCCGGACTCCTGCAAACCACGGCGCAAGGCAAGCAGTGCGTTCCTGTGGTTGCCGGCGCCGGACAGATGCGCGTACTTCTGGTCCAGTGCGTTCACCGCGCGACGGGTGATCGGCCGGAGCAGGGGCCTGAGCCGCAAGGGAACATGGGGAAGGGATTCATCGAGCGCATTCACATTCCTCGCGATGGTCCTGACAACGCGCGTCCTGGCAGCCGCCAGTCCCACCTCGCTGATGTCGTCCCAGAATCGAATTCGATCGAAATCTCCCAGGCGATCATCTCCCGAAGCCAACGCGGCGTGCCTGGCGATCTCGAACGAGCCTCGCACCGGCCCCGTATCCGTCAGCAGGACGGGGACAGACACCACGCCGTGCCATTGCCGCAGCCTGAGCCTGAGCCCGGGTTCGCTGAGGAACGGGACGTACTCCTGGTAGCGATAGGCCACGTCGCAGTAGTCCAGCGCCCATCGCGCCTTGCGCGTCCAGGGCGAGAACACCTCGCCGATCAACAGTGCCATGCCACCCTCACGCTATGCCGGCTCGGTTCAATCCATCAATGCCGCATCCAGCGCCTCGGCAAACTCGCGCGGCTGGTCGAGCATCAGGTAATGACGGGCATCGGTGACTTCCACCAGCGTGGCCCGGCTGCTCGCATACTGCTCCCGGTAGCGGCGGGCCATTTATCCGGCGGGCGCGCCAAGGGGCGACTGGTCGGCGAAGATGACGGTCAACGGTGGACGCAGGCTGGCGACTTCGGCTCTCAGGTCCGTGGTCGAGAGACTTTCGTACAACGCGGCGTAGGTGTCTCGATGGCTGCGTGCGCCGCCTTGCGCGATTCGGGCGGCGGTGTCCGGATCGCCCACCGCGGACGAAGCCTGCGCCTGCATCCGCTTTTCGAAGTCCGCCGTTTTTTCCGCGCGCATCTCTCGGACCTCCGCGCCGACCTTGCCGCGCAGTTCCTCGTCCACGCTTGTGCTGCCGCGATTTGCGGACATGAAGGGCAGCGCGTCCACGATGATGACGCGCGCCACCAGATCGGGCTGCCGAAGCGTGGCCATCAGCGCCACCACGCCGCCGGCCGAATGCCCGACAAGCATGACGGGACGAGACGAATTCCGCTGGATATAGCTCGTCAGCGCTTCGGCGACCGCGCCGATACTGCTTGGTGCGGGAGCATCGCCAACCGGCCCTTCGAGTCCGGCTATCCGGAGCCTGTGCACGCGATACCGGTCCGACAATCGCACCGCGGTTTCCTGCCAGGAAACATCGCCACCGGACAGGCCGGGAACAAGCACCAGATCCGTGGTGCCGGTGCCCGTTATCTCGGCGGTGATGGGAAGGGAAGTGGGGGAGGGGAGCGTCGCGGCGCAGGCCAGCCACGGCAGCAGCGACAGGGTGAACGCGAAAAGGCGAAGACCACGCATCTGGACTCTCCGGTGGGTGCGATGTGGCGGGAAGGACGGACGCCCGGGTCAGTCGGAACGGACTTTACCCGCTTTCCGTATACGCTCCCCGAACGACTGGTCCTGCAACGCCTTCAGCGCGTTGCGAAGCACGTCTTCAAGCGAAATTCCCAGGTCCTCGTTGAGGCTGGCCGCCGCCTTCGCGGTGGTCGCCCAGTGCTTTTCGAGGAGGGGCAAGCGGGCCTTCGCGTAGGGGGTCAGGTGCACGATGCGCTCGCGACTGTCCTCGCCGGGCAGGAGCTTGACCCACTTGGCGCGTACCAGCGCGCTCAGGGTCTGGCTGACCGCCGAATGGCTCACGCCCATGCCGTCGGCGATGTCCTTGATCCGCGAGGGGCCGTGTTGGGAGAGCGCGCGGATGATCGGCGTGAAGCGCGGTTTGTAGTCGAGTCCGGATTCGGCGTACGCATCCGCGACCGCCGAATCCAACTGATCGATGAGCGTACGCAACAGCGTGCCCAAAGTCGCATGTGGTGTTGTCATGCCCAGAAATATATGTTAGCACTTATATATTGTCAATAACGGCATGGGAGGAGAAGGGTCATGAGCCAGGCACTATGGTTGGCGGCGATGCTGGCGGGCGGTTGTCCGCAGCAGGAAGCCGTGCTCGAACAGATGGCGAAGGCCATCGAGAAGGACTACGTGATTGCCGGGGAAGCCCGGCAGATTGCCGAAAGCGTCCGCGACTGGTCGGACAAGGGACGCTATGCCGATGCATGTGGCGACTGGCTTTCCTTCTCCAAGCGACTCAACCGGGATCTGGATGCCTACGACGGACACTTCCTGATCGAGCGGGTGATCGAAGAGAAGGCGGGCGCCGATGACGATTGGCTGATGGCCTGGCGGGCGGCCGGCAAGCCCGCCAACATGGGCGTGCGGGAAGTGAAGGTGCTGGAAGGCAACATCGGTTACCTGCGCCTGGCGTCCTTCTATCCCTGGGACATGGCGGGCCCCAAGCTTCGCAATGCAATGGAACTGCTCAAGGACACGCAGGGACTGGTGCTGGACCTCAGGCAGAACGGCGGCGGCGACGCGGATACCGCGGGCCAGCTGGTGCGTGCATTCCTGGGCGACGAGGTGTCTTCGGTACAGGACATCCAGGCGCGCTCGGCACGCCGGACGGAACCGCTGCCCGCGCGCGATCTGCCGGAGTACCACGGTGGGCTGGTGATATTGCTGGACCGCCGTTCCGCGTCCGCATCGGAGTACGTTGCCTATTCCCTGCAGGCCGCCAGCAGGGCAGTGGTGATCGGTTCGCGCAGCGCGGGTGCGGCCAATCTGCTGGGTGACCCCAAGCCATTGCCGCATGGCTTCCAGATTTTCATTCCGGATGCCCGGCCGCTCAACGTCCGGACCGGCGGCAACTGGGATCGCGAAGGCGTGGCGCCGGATGTGAACGGTGGAGATGACCCGCTCCATGTCGCGCGCCGCGTCCTGGCCGGCGATCTGGAAGTCGGCGAAGCAACCCGATGACCGTGCGCCGGAGGCGCGGACTTTCATGATCATCGTGATCAACGGCCCTCTGGGCATAGGCAAATCGACGCTCTCCGAAGCCCTGTCGGAGAGAATCGACCGTTGCGCCATGCTGGACGGCGACAGCCTGGTCGCGGTCAATCCGCTGCCTGCGGATCCGGTCGAGCACCTTCACCGGGGAATCCTGTTGCTGCTGCGTCACCATCGACGATTCGGCTACCGCCATTTCGTGATCAACCATCTCTGGGAAACCGCAGCCGACCTAGAGGACCTCCGCCGCCGGCTGGTCCGGTTGGACGACCGGATCTTCTGCTTCCGCATGACTTTGGATCCCGAATCGAATCTGGCCCGGATAGACCGGCGGGCAAGCGTCAGGGCGATCGACGAACTCGACTACGAGAAGGAAACATTCCACCGCGAGCATGCCGTGCTGAGCAGCGCGGCCGGCCGCGAGCTTGGCGAGCCATTGGACGCGACCGCGCCGCCCGAGCAGCTTGCCGATGCCTTGTTGCGTGAAATCCGGCATCGTTACCCGTCGGGTGGTGTCCAGGTCGGGTAAGTATCAAACCAGGCGAGGGACGAACCGTATGGTGAAATGCCTTGGAAGCGGTTCCGGAATGCCTACCCGGGCCGGGAAAGCGGGCCGTGGAAAATGAATACCTTGCAGACCATTCTCGATTCAGTGATCCACAGCAATGCAGGAGAGCCGAACCATGCCGGATTCGGCTGGACGGGCATTGGAACAATGCCGGAGGTCGGGCCGGCTGCCTTTCGGCACGTCGTGTTCGCCCCCTTGCCCGAGGACGAAGTGGAGCGCCGCCAGCGAAGGTCGCCGACCACGTTTCCCCCGCGCGTAATGGCGTACCTGGCGTCCTTCAACGGCGCGCATTTCTATCAGGGAGGCCTTTCGATCTTCGGCCTTCGCGCCGAAGTCAGCCGCGATCCGGAGCGTCGCCAGCCATTCGACCTGATCGATCATAATGATCTGCTCCGTCCGGCAAACTCGAATCCCGAAGACTTCTACATTGGCGGTCTCGATGAGGACGGGTCCGTGCTTTACTTCCGCGTTTGGGGCGCGCGAGTCTACCGTCGTCTGGAGACTTCGACGGAGCCACTGGAGCAGTGGGAGAATTTCGAGTCGATGCTGGAGTGCGTGCTGAACAGGCTTGCTGACGAGTTCAAGGGCGATTAACCGGTCCGAGAGGGCTATCCCGTCACCGGCAGTGGCTCGAACACCCTAAGGCGCCCTATTGGTGTCGGACTAACTCTGGACGGAACAGGCACGCAGTTCACATCGATACGTAATGGCAACCCTTTCCGGACGCCACGGTAACGGGAGGGTGCTACGGTCCGGATATGAAGCTCAGGACACAACGAAGGATCGCCCTCGGCGCCCTCATTGCGGTGCGCTGGTCGCCATTGCATACGGCGTTTACTGGTGCATGGAGCCTGGCAGCGACAGGACAGCGGCAGACATTCCTCCTATTGCCGGCGCGCGCTAACCGTATGTGGTGGGAAGTCCGGCTAGGAGTTGGTCTGGCGGACGGTTTCGGTGTGGGCTGATGCCACCCAGGCCCCATTCTTGCGGACCCATGTCGTGGTGTCGTAAACCACCATGTCCTGGCTCTTCCCGCTGACGGTAATGGACTGGTCCGCTTTGTAGGTCGCAATGGCGACATCAGGCGCGGGGAAAATTACCCGTTCCTCAGAGAACTTGAAGGCCGTGACCCGCGCATCGCCGGACGAAGCCATTTTCCTGTATTCGGAGGGGCTGAAGTGATGGATTCCCCATCCGGAGACGGAAACTGATTCTCCATCAAGCAGCGAGATTGCAGTATCGACGTCCGTATCAACTATCGCCTGCCAGAACTGCCGTTCCAGTTCCATGATGTCCTTCTGGGTAGTCATGTCGGGGCTCAGTATTGAAGGAAACCTGGATTTTTCACACACGACGTGTACGCAACGTCATCGCGTTGTGAGGGCGGGATGATGCGGTCAGGCCAGGAGCGCTAGACAAATTTGGGTGTCTTTATGCGCCAGGGCCAGGTCATCTGCAGCCATCATTCCCCTTTCACTGTTCAGCGCGCAACCTCGATACCCTGCGGAGGGCGCGGTAGTGAAGTTGACATCTGGCGAGATCTGGATTGCGGTGGCTGTCGCCGTCTCAGTGGCGATAATCCTTGTCGTTCTTTGGTTTCTGGTAGGCCCGGTACTGCAATTGGATGGGGAACGATGGATGCCTTGAGAGGGCAAAGGCATGATGCTGATGTTTCATTGCAAACTGCGGGGGCGTCGGTTTCCGGGGCTGGTCGCGAACGGCGGTTTGGTCGTTCTATCTGGTTCTCGCCTCGTCCATCTTCTGCGCATATGAAATGACGGTTCGCTCGTCCTGAGCGGCCTGCTTCACCGAGTTAAGCCAGCGTACGGCGGCACCTCTGTTCTTGATCAGACCACTCAGGTCATCGTCCAAACACGCGGCGCAGACTTGCCCTCCAGGGCTCGGGCTGCTGCAACGAAGGCTTGGAGCCATCGTCGTGGTGGCAGGCGGCCTAAGCTGATAGACAATCTTGACCATCAATGCGGTGGCTTGGTCGGAGATACTCATCGTTTATCCTCGCGGGTAGTGATTTTCAATGGGGGCGAGGTCGTCGACCGCTCTTCTTCCGCCTGATTGGAAGGGTGGGTTGTTTGAGTGAAAAGGGCGGGCGTGGCTTGGCCAGGTTTTTGTTGGTGCGTTCTTTGAGGTAAGTCATCTGTAGCCCCTTGTGTACGGTTCAGGCTTGACGTCAATTCGCTCCTGGACCCGGTGTGCGAGGGCGCATGACAGGCGACATCCGCAGGAGGGCTTTGACCAGGGGTAACAAGAAAACGGCAGGAATTCCTTCCTGCCGTTCGCAATCCATTGCATGTCACCCGTTAGTGTTTGGTCGATGCCGGGATGTTGACTTTGTCGATGCCATGGAGAACGCCATTGGTCGAGGCGATATCCGCCTGGGTAACCTCGGCACCATCGATGCTGAGCCTGTCGCCTGCCAGTTGAATGGGGGCCGGCTGGCCGTTCACTGTCCGCGCAGCCTCCCACTTGCCGATGTCCGCTTTGCTGCGGCGACCATTGACAAGGTGATAATTCAGCACCGAAGTGAGCTCCGCCTTGTTCTCGGGCTTGAACCATTCTTCCAGCTTGCCCGGAGGCAGTTTGGCGAACGCTTCATCGGTAGGAGCGAAGACCGTGAAGGGGCCTGGTCCAGCCAGGGTGTCTTTCAACCCTGATTGGTTGACGGCGCGGGCGAAGGTCTTGAAGGAACCGTTGGCAGCGGCGGTATCCAGGAGGTTCTTCTCCTGGGACTTGTTTTCTTGGGTCGTGTTCATGGGTGAGCCTTGGTGTGATTTGCGGATTGCAAATCGAAGATGGCCGAAGCCAAAGCCCCGATTGCCGGGGCGAGAACTCAATGCGGAGAGTGGGTGGAAGTGCGGCGCGGCTTGAGGAGCCGTTGCGGCATTGCGCGGCAACCCAATGACCATAGCCCCATGGTTGTTACTGTGCCGTGAGCGTTGCCGTCGGTCTGAGCGGGGGACAGGCATCGGCGCTTACGTCGCAGAAGTGCTATGGTGAGCCGCTGCTGGAATGCGAACCCCGCCTATCTCCAACGTCCGTCTCGTGCCGGCCTGCACGAAAGCGAGGACGTCATGAACAGATACAAGGGGCACCGTGTCGTGAGTGCCAAATTCGGTGAAGGCATTGCTGCCATGCAGATATCAGGCGCTGTGGAGAGGGCCGAGAACGAAGGCTGGCCGATACCGCCCTCCGCCGTGGAATCACGGCCATCCATTGCCAAGGCGAGCGCTGTGCGGCACGTAGCCAAACACATCGCGTGCCATTTTCGCAGCGAATTCAGATTCTGGACGGGATTTCCCGAGCGCAGGCAAAAGGCGTGCCTCTAGGGCAACGCGTCCAAGGCGATGCGTGATGCAACCATGTCCGGGGACTGCCGGGGTTGGCCTGTGGACCTGTCAAATATCGCGGAGAGGACGGTCATCAACATTGAGGCCGAACTGGATTTTTGGGGGCAGATAATCTCGGCAAATGGGTTTCCCGGCCTGGAGCAAAGCTTCCATCAATTACGTCCTACACTGAAGTTCTCCTACGATGCTTACCTGGCCTGGAAAGGGGAGGCGCTGGTCGAGCTGGAGAGCGTTTTGAAGTGCTCCTATGACAGGCAAATCGATCCGAGAAAGAGGCTCGATTGGCTCTATGCCGAGCGAGTGGTCAAAGTTGTCTGGTTCCGTCTCGGCATATCTGATGTTGTTTGAGGCTCCAAACTAGGGAGATGGTTGTGCGGCATAAGCACGAACTTACATTCACACTTCACGTCGGAAATCGCCAGTCGATTGGCCCTGCCGAACTCCAGTCCATGTGGCAGGAGGCGGCGCAATCGTCCGATGTAAGCGTCAGCCGGCGGACTTCGGCCTACGATCAGGCAAAGCAGCCCTATTACGAGCTGTGGGCTTGGCGCCTTCATGACAAGGACGCTGTTGAAAGGCGACTGAGGAGTTTGTTGGAGTCAAAGGGATACTTGTTCGGACTCGCCGACATGACCCTCTAGACCGTATCTTCGCCCGAAGGAGCTTTGGGGGCGGATATGGGCCACTTTGCATCCGCGGTAGCCGGGCAGGTTATGCGGTGGCAACGGGGGGGTGCCTGATCATGGTCTCCGTGCCGTGTAGTGGCTACTTGTTGAGCCTGCCATGTTAGTGGACATTCTCCAGGCTTGCAGTGGCCGTGTTGGTCTGCATCGAAAGCCAAATCGCGTTAGCCTGTATCCTGCTGAATATCAGTTGGGACTAATAGGACATGAACCCTGCAACTTCGTACAAGGGGCTGCTGCTCGGCATGGTCTTTGGCTTGGCGCTGGGGGCATCCATCGACCGAATCGCCATCGGTATCGCCATTGGCGCAGCACTAGGCTATTTGTATGACGCCGGCTATTTCAAATCCAAGAAGCGCTAAGCCTTCTTCTTGTCAAAGTTTGACTTGGGAGAAGGCTCGGCAGCCTCCTGGCATCTGTTGAAGCGAGTGGTGGACGGAGCTTCAAGTCGGTTCTGGCAATAGGCAAGCCAGTTTTTGTTCTTGCGAACCTTGCTGGAATCACCTGATGACATTAATCCGCCTGGAGATGGTCATCCTGCATCACAAGCAAAGAGTTCGCCGACAACTTCAGCATGGCTGACTCCATCCTGCTCATGGGGCAGGTCGCCTTGCTAAAAGGGAAGGGCGGTTCATGGGTGACCCTTGTTGGAATTTTGGGGCCGCTGGGAAGCCTCGACTACACCGACGACATCTTCCGGCCCATCGCAAAGCTCAATGTTCAGCTTGTCCGGTAGCAACAACCATGTGCCGGGACTTGTCCGAACGTCGGTAGTTGAGGATGACAGGGTAGGTCGCTTCGAACTATCGCCAGGTTATCTACCTAACATTGAACGCCAAAGCATTGAACACGTTCGATGGCGAAGGCCGACTCGTCGCCGGAGTCCAAAAACTCCACATTCAGCGGTGCTCACCTCCGACAATCTGGTGGGCTTTTTTGTACCTGTCACGGGTACGACCGACGCAAGACGTTCTGCGTCGGGAGGGCGGCTAATACAAGACCTCATCTGAGGGAATACGCCCGCCGACGAAATGCGGTTTTTTGGCCTCCCGACATCCCCGTTTGCCATCCGGCAACGGGGATCTTTCCCACGGACCGGAGTATCGCCAATGAGTTCAGATTCCCCCACGCCCGCCATGCCGCGCACCGGCTATTTCTTTTCCGAAGCGGCCATCTAAGAACTGAAACAACTGCGCAACCAACTCAACCTGATGGGCTGCCTCAGCGCCGCCTGCGGTGGCGACGAACACAACGAATCCACCATGGCCATCCATCGCTGGTACGCCAGCTTCGAGAACATGGAGCGGCAGGTCGATCGCATCATGAACCAGTCCGAATGGCGCCGGCCCAGCCCGGCGACGGCCCCAAGCGGAAGCTGCTGAAACGCAAGCGCGCGATGCGCTGACGGGCACACGCATCATGTCGGGGCGGTGTCTTCCTCCCCGGCATGCGGTGCCCGAATGCCAGATTGGAGCGCCGCAACGCCAGCAGGGACGCGAGAAGTGGACACAGTCATTCGCCGCCATATCGTGAAGAAGAGGGGACGCGTTACTGGCTGCGACAAGAAAACAAAAAAGCCCCGCGAATGCAGGGCCTTTCGTTCGCTCGTATCTTGTATTACTTGCGGTTGACATTCGCTTTCAACATGGAATAACTGGCCATGACCGCCTCCGCGTTCATGTTGGGATGATTCTGCATGAAGGCACTCCTGTAAGTGTCCGCGCGCTCATCCCCCAAGTCTCGTGCTAGTTGGAACGCCGCAGCAATGGGCTCCAGCTGGTTTCCTGACGTGCCGGCCGAGAATAGGCGTCCGGCAAGATAAGCCGCGAACGGACTGTGAGTATCGCGCAAAAGTTGCTCTGCCACGACTGTCGTCTCGGTAAACTGCCGGAACAATTCCTTGTCCGCTGGCGTATTCAGCAATCCCCGCTCCTCCAGAACGGGAGCAACTCGTTCGCCGACGCGATCCACCTGGAACATTTGTGCCTTGACGTTGCCTGCCTTGGAAAGGCGTTCCAGCTCCGAATCAGGAATGTGGCGTGCTGCCAGCCACTCTTCTGGCATCGGAAACCCCTGCTCAATGAGGCGACGCTGTTCTGCCTCGCTCAAGAATTCCACGGCTCCATAGTAACGTTCGCTCACTTTCGCCAGATAACCTTGATCGGCCGCTGGCAATCTGGAAACACGCGCATTCCACGATGGAGCAACCTCCACATTCGCCAGACCTGGGAATTGCAATCGCTCAGGAATGGTTATCCATAAGCCAGTGTTATTGGATTGGTTGGGCGAACCGGTCTTCGCCTGTCCATTCACCTGGCCAGACTCCTCACCAACGGAAGCGCCAATCGATGTTGACGCGGATTTTTCAGCGGCATGCTCCTTCGTGCAGCCAAACAGAACGGACCCCGTCGCCAGTACAATCCACAGTATCTTGTTAGTTTGCACAGCCATTCTCCCGCATATCGTTGGCCCATACAGCACAAGCTCGGTTTGCTGTGGACGTAGCATAGGCACCATGCGACCCATCCGTGGTGGATACTGCGCCGTGATAGAGACTGGCGAAGCCACTGCAATTACCTTGCGCACCGGAATCGGATAGCTGTGAACACGCACTGTTCATGCTATTTCTGAAGTTAATGTCGCAAGTTGTTCGATTTCCGCCCATCGCCCAACATTGGTCGTGACTGTCGCACGCCCCTTTGAAGCTTACGCCAACATAGGGTGAATCCAGGTTCCCAGAATAGGATTGCCCCGCCACACGCTCAAGGATGAAATCCTGGAACCAGCTTCCGATCCCCCCGGTGCCGCATCCATTGGGCTGCCATGTCGGCTGGCCGGAAATGTTGATGCCTGGGGAGGGCGGTGGACTACTGAAGTTGCAATTTGACGGTCTTCTTGCTTTCAAACTCGCACACACCTTCGCCTGATCAATTTCTATTTCTTCGGGATCCAGTATCGGCATTTGCATCTGCATGAAATAATCCATCTTTTCCTGCTGCAACGCCTCAACAACGCCGGCACAGCCCATCCCTCGGCATATTACGGTGCCACCGCCTACCCTTGGAGCGGTTGCAATCACTGGCGGAAGCGTCGGGGGTGGTGGAGGTGCCGTTACTATCACAGGCCCCATCGTCGTCTGGGCGACTGCTATTGCGCACGTCCCTATAGCGAGCAAGCACACGAATATTTTCCAGTTCACCATGCATTCCTTGGCATGCCGCTCCCTGCGGCAGATTAACTCTGTCGCCCCCATGCGCGGCCTGTCAAGTTGGTTATTGGGAAGAGTTGCCCAGGTACTGCTGAAAATAACAAGAATCATGAAGTAAAGAGGCTGGGAAATTCGACAGGGTCTCCGTCCGAATGGATCTCGGTCACCCCGGCCCATCCCGGCGACGGTCCCAAGCGGAAGCTGCTGAAGCGCAAGTGCGCAATGCGCTGACGCGGCACACGCATCATGTCGGGGCGGCGTGTTCCTCCCGGGCATGCAGCACACGCCACGATTTGCGCTAGGGCTCTTGGTCACCAGAGCCGCCTGATGGCCCCGCGCGTAATTTCGCATAATGCATATTATGTCAAAGGCGAGATGGGTCTCCTTGGCCCGGGTCTGGCGCTACTACTGGTCCCTGCTGAAATTGCTCCTAGGCCGCCTCTTGCATGGCGATAGCTCCCCGCCGGGGAACCCCGGAGCTTGGTCTTGGACCTGGCGACTGGCACGCCCAGCGCTTCGGCACGCGCACCCGGGAAAGGCGTCTTTGTAAAAAGGCTGCGCGCCTACGCCGCGGCTATCCGCCCCTGCAGCGCTGCCAGCCACCGGCACGCGCATGTACTTGTTCCCAGCCATTTGATAAGCGTTTGAACGCCTGACCGCCGACGCAGGCATAACCCAGGGTCTTGGCCTCGGGGCTACCCAATGCTGGCAGAGAGACCACACTCTCTGATGGTGCCGGTCTACCAGCGTTGTGGGCTTCCGACTGCAAGACCATGTTTTCGATGCTTTCGCAGTAGCTCACCATCGCCGGATGAGGGTGACTACGGTACTGATCGCAAGCAAGCGGAGTAGTGCTCTTGGACATCGAGTTATAGGCTGGCTGCGGCCCAGCCCCGACGCGGGGAACCCCTGCCCCTTTTGCCGTTCTTACCTGCCCCCACGCGAGCGGCGACACCCCGAGCAACAAGACCAAAATCAAGGACGTCCGTTTCATGGCCACCTCCTGTTGGAAGCGAGATTACCACCGGGTAGCCTCAGAAAAGGGCCGGCGCTTCAACCAGGTTTTTTGGCTCGCCAACGGCACTGAGCGAGCCGGGCACAATCGCCCCTGACATCGCGTCTGAGCGAGGCGCGGAAGGTGTCTGACCGCCGTCCTGCGCGAACCGAGGCGCTTCCGAGCGCTCCGGCTGCTTGCTTGGGTTGTACTGCCCCCCCCGACGCGCCAGAAAGCGACAAATGCCCTGGTCGATTTCGACCATCGTCGCCTGCCCGCTCATGCACGGACAAGTGAAATCCGCCCAGTCTCCGGAAGCCGTCTTGGGCCGGGCAACGCAGGTCTGGCTGATCTTGTTTCAAATTCCCGCCTCTTCCGCCTAAACCGCCCTACCATCGTCGACTACGGACCGCCAGCTCACAACCGATGCAGAATGACCCGACTCGACGCCGCCTGTGTACCGCATTGCTCGCCGCAGGTGCCGGACTTATCGCGCCTGGCGCCCGAGGAGACGGCCGACGGTCGGAGAACTGCAAATCGTTGACTGTCCTTCTCGAAGCCGAACATCAGCCGGGAATGGCCGCGGTCGCGGTGGATCGGGGACAGATAACCGAAATGGCCACCGCAGGACGGCGCAACGATGCCAGCAATGCGCGGGTCGAACGCCATACCGTGTTCGAGCTGGGTTCCATCACCAAGGTCTTCACCGCTCTGCTGGTATTCCGGCTTCGGCACCGTGGTCTGCTTGATGTGGATGCTCCCATTGGCCGGTACGTGGACGATCTGCCCACGGCCTGGCAGTCGATTGCATTATCCAGGTTACTCAGCCACACGTCCGGCATCCCGAACTATCTCAACGAGGGCAACTTCCTTGAACTGATGCCGACGGACCCCATGCCCAGGGAACTGTTGGCGAGGGTCGCGCAAGCGCCTCTCGACTTTGTTTCGGGAACACGACACGCTTATTCCAATACCAATTACATCCTGCTGGGGCTCGCCATTGAGCAGGTGACTGGCGCGGACTACTGGCAGTTCCTGCGGGACGAAATCCTGGACCCGCTGGACATGCGCAATGCCGGGCCACGTCGCGCCGGCGACCGCCGCAGCGTCGCCCAAGGGCATCTCTACCAGGATGGCCATTGGCTCGAACCGCCCGTCACCGCTCCCGGCTCCGCCTGGGCAGCCGGAGGGCTTCTCGCCAGCATCGACGACATGGCTCGTTTCGCCGTCGCGCTGGACCAGGGCAAACTGCTGCCCAATGCTCTGCTCCGCGAAATGTGGCGCGACACACCGCTTGCCGACGGTGGCTTAGCCGGCTGGAGCGCAGGTTGGGAACTGGTTGACGGTGGCCAGGTGGTGGGGCACGGCGGGGGAACGGCGGGATTCACGGGATACCTACGTCACGTCCCTGCCCTGCGACGAACCGTCGTGGTGCTCATCAACCGTGCCGGAGACATCGATCCGCAAGGCATCGCCGAGCGGCTGGACGTGGGCTCGCGCAAATCCAAAGGCAAGGCCGCCGGGCCGACTACGGGCATCACTTGATATACGACTCGATTTACGTCCAAGTCGAACGCCGGTTGCACGCCGAACAACCTACCTCATGCCGTCTTGCAAAAGCGTATTGAACCCTACGATGAAGCAAGGCTACCTGCCCCCTCACGTCGATAACACGCCCTGATCGCCATCCGTTGCCGGAAACCAGCGGCGCTCCCGTCTGATTACGTTGGATTCACCACGCCGTACACCCCCCGCCCTGACATCTGGGCACCGGTTATCCGGGTCGGCTCAGTTTCCCGTACGCGTCCAGGGCGCAAGCATGCGCAGCCACCCAGGGCGCCAGCTCAGGACGAGGGCAACCGCGAGCGCGGCGCCGGTCAGGCTCATGATCCAGACCAGTACCGCCATCGTGGCGTGGTCGGCGGCGAGGAACAACGCCAGCGCCAGCATCACGCCCAGCCCGCCAAGCACGCGCAGCGTGCGCGATGCCAAGGTCGAAGGCACCCGGCCCCAGACCTGCTGCGCGTGCGCCGGCATCGACAGTGCAAGCCATCCCATGCCCGTCGCGCTGGCCAGTACCGCGACGGTCAGCAGACCGCTGGTCGATAGCTCAGACATGTTCGGCTCCCGCATTGCCCGGATGATGATGCGCCTGCGTGGCGGCGGCATGGCGTGACAGCCTCCATGCGGCCAGCCCCCCCGTCACCGCCGTCACCAGCAATGCAAGGTCGACGCCGGCGACCGGCCAGTAGCCCGCGGACAACGTACGAAGCAGATGATCTCCCGTGGTGATCGCATTCAAGACCACCGCCGCCGCCGCGAACACCGCGATTGCCATGCACTGCTCGCGCCAGGCGGGATTCGCCCTGCCCTGCGCGACCGCCGTGCTGCGCCAGCCCGCATGCAGAAGGGCCACCACCCACATTCCCCAGAAGGCGTAGCGTTCCCAGTCGCCGCGGGCGGGCAGATCTTCCGGCAACAACCGGTTCGCGACCAGGATGCCCAGCGTGGCCAGCACCATGCCCGTGACGGTGGTGACGGCCAACGCGTCCACCACCCGCGCGCCCTGGCGACCCTGCTGGGCGTGCTGCCGTTTTCGTTTTTCAACAAAAAACACGAACCCGGTGGCGATGCACACCGCGCCAGCCAGCCCCCCAAGCACATACAACCAGCGCAGCAGCCAGTGGCGGAAATGCTGAAGGTGCAGGCCGGTGAGAAACTCGCTGGCACGTCCCACCGCCGTCGGCGCCGGATCTTCGCGGATCAGGGTGCCGGTCGAGGCCTTGAAATGGATGCCGTCACCCACCAGGGCGATGCGATCCGTGCCCGCGCGGTACACGCTGACGTAGCCGTTGGCATCACCCACATGTTGCAATACCAGGAAGCCGACATCGCCCGCCTTGCCGTTCGCGTGCCAACGGCGCTGTGCTTCGGCCACCATCGCATCCACATTGGCCAGGCCCGCAGGCACGCCAGCGCGCCCATGCGGTAGACCGGTTTCACGGGCTTCCACCTTGGCGTGCAGGTCATGCAGTTCGTGCAGCTGGGTGTGTCCCAGTGGAAAATAATAGGTCGCCGCGAAAATCAGCAGCCCGGTAAACGCGAAGAAGAAGTGGAACGGCAACGCGACCACGCCGGTCATGTTGTGCAGATCCAGCACGCTGCGCAGGCGCGCCTTGTCCGGGCGGAAGGTGAAGAACTCGCGGAATATCTTCCGGTGCATCACCACGCCGCTGACCAGCGCGGCCAGCATCACCAGTGCGGAAAGGCCGACAATCCAGATGCCCAGGTTTTTCCAGTCCAGGGTCAGGCTGTAATGCATCGGATAGAAGAAGCCGCTGCCAATCTTCAGCCGATCGTCCGGCAAGGATGCGCCGTTGCGGGGATCGATGGTGGCATAGGCCCAGATCGCCTCCTCCGGATCCTTCGCGTTGGGCACCTGGTAGCCCGCGAACAGCTGCAGCACCGGGTCGCGGTGGGTGGTATAGGCGCTCCAGCTGACCACCGTGTCGAAACGCGTCGGCATTTCGCCATTGACGCGCGGGCGCATCGCGTCGATGGCCTGCGGCGTGGGCCGCATGCGTTCGAATGCCGGACGCAGCACCTGTTCGTAGGACGGCATGGGCTGTGGCTCGAACCGGGTGGACGGTATCGCCCAGCGGTCAATCTCGCGATCGAACACCGACAACGCGCCGAAGAAGAATGCGGCCATCAGCACGAAACCCAGCACCAGGCCGAACCAGGTATGCAGCCAGGCCATCGCCTGCCGGAAACTCTGGAACATCTCGCCCTCCTCTCTTCAGACCAGTCGCGACTGCACGAGCGAACCGATGGCGGCGAGTACACCGCCACCGACAGCCAGCACCGTCCACACGACCCACGCCCGCCGCGCGGCGAACGCCCACAGGAACACGGCCAAAAACGCCAGTACGCCCAGCAGGCTGGACAGGAACTCGGCATCGTGAAAGCCCATGCCGGCCGCGAACATCAGGCTTGCACCGGCAGCGATGAACCCCCAGGCGAAGGCGTAGCCGCCGAGGATGGCGGCGGCGATGCGCGCCACCAACAGCAGCGGCGCATGCGAGAAACTGGATATGCGGGACATGGCGATGGCTCGTGCCTCGTGGGAGGAATTCGCGGTCGGCACCGGCGGTTCAGAACCGCCAGTTCAGGCTCAGCGTGTAGTTGCGCGGTGCGCCGTAGTAGCCGCTGTAGCGCAGGGTGTTGATGTACTTTTCGTCGCCGATGTTGTTGACGTTCAAGCGCAGCGTGGCGTTGGGCAGGAAGTCCCACGAGACGAAGCCATTGAGCACCGCGTAGCTACCCTGGCGCACGGTGAAACCGTTGCTTTCGACGTTGGAAATTTCGCTCTGCCAGCGACCGCCCACGCCGTAGGCGAGCGCGGTGTAGGCAGGCAGGCGACCGCTCACCATCAGGTTGGCGGTGCGCCGCGGCACCCAGCGGTAGGTATCGTCGCCTTCCTCGCCGGTCAGCTTCAGTGCGGTATAGCCGAACACAACGTCCACGTGATCACCGACCTTGCCGGTGGCTTCCAACTCCACGCCTCTGGATTCGACGTCCACGCCTTCGTAGTAGAACTGGCCCCGGTCGTTGTAGCCGGCGCCGGTGGCCAGTCCCTCCTGCTCGGCGCGGAACAGCGCCAGCGTGGTCAGCAGGCGCTTGTCCAGCCAGTCGGCTTTCACGCCCAGTTCGTAGTTCGAGCCCTTGGTCGGGTCCAGATAACGGCCAGCCGCGTCGGACTGGCTCTGCGGCTGGTAGATATCCGAGTAGCTGATGTAGCCCAGCACGTTGGGCGTGAAATCGAAAGTCAGCCCGGCATAGGGACTGGTCTGCCTTTCGGTCTGATCGAACGCCACCCCGTAGTTCACTCCGTCGCGGTGGTACTCGGCCCAGTTGAAGCCGACCACGGCCTTCAGGCGTTCGGTCAGCGACAGGCGGGTTGCGCCGTAGGCGCGCTTGAGGCGCTCGTCCAGCGTGCTGTAAACGGAGAGAGAGCCCCACACGGGTTCCGGGATCACGTCACCCGTCCACGGGAAGGCCGGCATCGGGACATAGCCGCACGGTGCGCCGCCGCACTGCGCGCCCGCATACTCGCTGCTGGCGTTTTCACTTCTGGACCAGCTCACGCCAAGCATCACTTCCTGCTCGCGGCCGAGCATCAGGAAGCGGCCGTTGACGGTGGCCGAACCCAGATCGGCGGTGAACTTGTCGGCGCCGCCCCAGGCATAGCCATACAGACCAAGGCGGGTGCCGGGCTCCAGACCCGTGGCCTGGAAGTCGGTGGCGTAGAACAGCCTTTCGTCGTTGCGGATGTCGCGATGGTTGTAGGAAAGCTTCAGCTGCCAGTCCGCGCCCAGCTGGTGGACGTACTCGATGAAACCGGTCCTGGTGGTGGTGTCCCAGTACGTCCAGTCCTGGGTGGTCGAGGCGCCGCGGTCCCATTCGGCCTGTGTGCCGTCGCTGTACATGAAGCCCAGCGCGCCCCACATGGTGCCGTTGGTCTTCCCTTTCTGCCAGGAATAGCCCAGCGTCAACGTGCCGTTCTCGCCGATCTGCCCGTCCACCACGCCATAGAGGAAATCGCGCTTGTCGTCCTTGCCGCGCAGGTACGAATCGCCCTCCTCGTGCGTGGCGACCACCCGGCCGGCCCAACTGCCGTCGCCGGTGAACGGAGTGGAATAGTCCACCTCGGCGCGGGCGGTGCCCCACGAACCGTAGCTGATGCCGAGCGTGCCGCGCGCATCGTTGGTCGGACGCTTGCGCACGTAATTGATCGTGCCGGCGGCGTTGCCCACGCCGGTCAGCAGACCGTTGGCGCCGCGGATGACCTCCAGCTTCTCGTAGCCGAAGGTGTCCTGCGCTCCAGTGACGATGCCCCAGCTGTTGGGTAGACCGACGCCATCGATCTGGGTGTTGGCGATGTCGAAGCCGCGCGCGGTGAAGGTGGTGCGGTTGGTCTCCCACTCCTCCACCTGGATGCCGGTGGCCATGCGCAGTGCTTCATTGAGGCTGTCGGCGCCGAACTGCGTCATCTGCTCGCTGCTCACCACGCTGATCGACTGAGGCGTTTCCTTTATCGCCAGATCCAGGTTGGTGGCGCCATTGCTGACGCGATTGGCGCGCTGGCCAACCACCATCACCGTATCCAGTTCCTTCGCGGACACAGACTCGGATGCGGACTCGGGTGCGGACATGGCATCGCCGGGAGCCTCCTGTGCCAGGACGGTGGCGGCCGGACCACCGGCAAGCACCAGGCAGATGGCGACGCGCAATGCGCCGGGGAGCGGCCGGAAAGACAACGGCGAACGGACACGCGGTGCGTGCGGGGAGACGGAGCGCTTGGAGGACATGGGGGCCTGACGGGAGGGGAGGTGCGAAGCTCCGCGGCCCGGCGATTCCGTGCCGGCTCATGTGGGCGCGGCAATCAGCTGGCACGGGCGCGGTGCCGGAAAGCGACTCACATTAAATGCGAATGAGTCGCATTATGCAATACGGCTGGCGCCCCGCCCCCTGTTCCCCGCGGTGCTTCAGTAGCGCCACCCGGTTTCGCCTGCCGGTTATAGGCGTCGTGCAGAGCCAGGTCATGGCATGTGGCCCAGCCCAGCGCCGTCAGGCGGCAGGTGTTGGCGGCGCTTTGCATCTGCACTTCCACCAATCCCCGATTCGCGAGTTCCGTGGCGGCTTCACGCCAGGCATCCGTTACGGTCAGTCCCTCCGCCCTCGGAGTGCCTCGCCCGCCCGACGACGCGCCGCAGAGTTCGACCAACAGTTGCCTTTGGGGGCGGCTCAGGCCGCCATAACCGGTCACTTGCCTTCGCCTGATATGGGCTCTCCTGCACCATGGACCTGTCGAGGTACGGTTTTGTTAACGCCGGCAGGCGTTTTTTTGCCCGGTACGCCTCGCTGCCCGAGTGCTGACGAACGGCACCCGGACATATGGCACTGCATGCCGTGATCCTGAAGTCCGAGCATGCACAGGGACGCATGTCTTGGGCGTATGGGGAGTTCTCGGATATGGCACGGACCTTGGGATGGGCGGTCATGACGTTTCTTGCGCTCGCGGTCGCCTGCTATGCGGCGGCGCTGCTGGCCTTGCCCGATTTTCGCCCCTCGCTGGTCCGGGCGCTGATCGCGGAACGCCCGATTGCCGCCATGGCGCATTTCGGCGGGAGCGCATTCGCGCTCGCCATCGGGGCTTTCCAGCTCAACGCCTGGCTTCGCGCACGCTTTGCCGGCGGACATCGCTGGCTGGGCCGGCTCTACATGGCGGGCGTGTTGGCCGGCGGTGTTTCCGGCTTCCTGCTTGCGCTCCAGTCGTCGGCCGGGACGGTCGCCCAGGCCGGATTCGCGCTGCTGGCGGTGTGCTGGCTTGGCATCACGTTCGCGGCTTACCGCCATATCCGGGCAGGCAACATCGCGGAACACCGGCGCTGGATGATCCGCAGCTTCGCGCTGACGTTCGCGGCGGTCACGTTGCGCATCTACCTGCCCGTCAGCCAGATCGCCGGCATCGCGTTTCCACTGGCCTATTCGGCCATTGCATGGCTTTGCTGGATGCCGAACCTGCTGGTCGCCGAGTTCTACCTGCGGTTCCCCGGCGCCGGCGACTGGCGCGCGCAACGGGTCGGCAGCCGCGCCTAGTCGATGCCTTGCCCCGCGCGTGCGTCAATCGTTGGCGAGCGGCTTGAACATCAAGGTGGAAGACGCCGGGCACAGCGCCGAGAACTGGGAGGTGGCGCGGACGCTGGCGGGCGCCTGTTCGCGGTCGACCCGCTGGTAGCCCCGCGCGGCGAAGAATCCCGATGCATCCGTGGTCAACAGATAAATCGCACCGTATCCGCGTTCCCGGGCGAACGCCTCGGCGCGCTCGACCAGCATTGCGCCGAGGCCGGAACCACGAGATGGGCGGGAAACCGCCAGGGATCTCAGCAATGCCAGTTCGCCGCAGCGTTCAAGCGCCACGCATCCTTCGAGCACGTCGTTCCGGCGCGCTCCGATGAACTCGACATGCGCGTCGTTTCCGAGGTCGGCCGTGGGAAGACCGCTGTCAGACAGCAACTGGGTGACTGCCGCGTCGAGATCGATGGCGTGGATGGACGGCATGTCATCGGGCTCCGAAGGCACGCGGGATGCCCACGCAATACCAGCCCTGCGTCCGGTTGACGATGGCGACCACTGACAGCATCACCGGCACCTCGATCAGTACGCCGACCACGGTCGCCAGTGCCGCGCCCGAGTGGACGCCGAACAGGCTGACCGCGGTGGCCACCGCCAGTTCGAAGAAGTTGCTGGCGCCGATCAGCGCCGAAGGACCGGCCACGCTGTGGGCCACGCCCAGGCGCCGGTTCAACAGGTAGGCCAGGCCGGAATTGAAGTAGACCTGGATCAGGATGGGAACGGCCAGGATGGCGATCACCATCGGCTGCTCGATGATCTGGCGGCCCTGGAAGCCGAACAGCAGCACCAGCGTCAGCAACAGCGCGGCCAGCGAGTACGGTCCCAGCTTGTGCAACACCTTCTCCAGCTCCTGCTCCCCTGCCCGTTTCATCAGCCAGCGACGCATCACGACGGCAATGGCAACCGGCACGATGATGTAGAGGCCGACCGAGATGAGCAGCGTGTCCCACGGGACGGTGATGGCGGACAGGCCCAGCAGCAGGGCAACCAATGGTGCGAACGCCACCACCATGATGGCGTCGTTGAGCGCCACCTGGCTCAGGGTGAAATTGGCGTCGCCCCGGCAGAGGTTGCTCCATACGAAGACCATCGCCGTGCAGGGTGCGGCAGCCAGCAGGATGAGGCCGGCCATGTAGGAATCAATCTGATCGGCGGGCAGCCAGTCCGCGAACACGTGCCGCAGGAACAACCAGCCTAGCAGCGCCATCGAGAACGGCTTCACCGCCCAGTTGATGAACAGCGTGACGCCGATCCCGCGCCAATGCCGCCCGACTTCCTTCATCGCGCCGAAGTCGACCTTCAGCAGCATCGGGATGATCATCAGCCAGATCAGCACCGCGACGGGCAGGTTGACCTTGGCGACTTCCATCCCGCCCAGGCGGACGAAGGCTTCGGGAAACAGGTGGCCGAAGCCGGTTCCGACCAGGATGCACAGGCCGACCCAGACGGTCAGGTAGCGCTCGAAAAAACCGATGCGGGGCGCGGCCTCAGTCATGCGACAGCGCCTCGTCCTCGGGTTCCACGAAACCGATCCGATCCAGTTGTGTCTTGAGTGCCTGCCGGTCGTTCCAGGCCTCGGCCGGCAGCGCCAGGAAAGCCAGCAGCCGGGCCTTGATGACGCGATGCGCCTGGCGGAACGCGTCGGCCTTCTGTTCGTCGGTGCCGGAGACCGCCGCCGGATCCGGCAAGCCCCAATGCACGCGCAGGAAGTCGCCGAACACCACCGGGCAGGTTTCCGCCGCCGCCGAATCGCAGACCGTCACCACCAGATCCATCGGCGCGGCATCCGCGGTCGCGAACTCGTCCCACGACTTGCTTCGCAGGCCGGTGGTTGAAATGCCTTCGGCCGCCAGTTGGGCGAGCGCATGCGGATTGACCTGTCCGGCCGGCTTGCTGCCGGCGCTGAACACTTCGAACCGGTTGCCCGCCCAGGCCCGAAGCGTGGCTTCGGCCAGCACGCTGCGGGCGGAATTGCCGGTGCACAGGAACAGGACGCGACGCTTCATGGGATCTCTCGGCTCAGCATTCACAGGAAGAGGCGGGCGCGCACGACTCGACGGGCGAGCCGGCGCAACAGTTGTGGGTGAGATAGGCCACCAGGCCGTTCATGGCCTCGAAGTTCGCCCGATAGCAGACGTTGCGGCCGCGGTTCTCGCTCTCCGCCAGACCTGCCTGGACCAGCTCCTTCAGATGGAAGGAAAGTGTGGCGTTGGGAATGGCGAGCGCTTCGGCGATCTCGCCGGCCATGCGTCCGGCCGGGCCGGCCTCGACCAGCAGGCGATAGGCGGCCAGGCGGGAGGCATGGCCCAGGGCGGTCAATGCGGCGATGGCTTGTTTTGTTTCCATATTTCCAGAATAATCGAATCATTATGACAAAACAATCCATGCCCACCGACCTCCCCCATGTCAGCGCCGACCTGCTGCCCCTGCCCCAACACGATGCCCTGGGAGCGGCCGGAAGCCACGCCCCGCGCATCCTGCTGCTTTACGGTTCACTGCGTCCGCAGTCCTTCAGCCGCAAGCTGGTGCTGGAAGCCGAGCGCATCCTGCGCCATCTGGGCGCGGAGACCCGGGTGTTCGATCCGCACGACCTGCCCCTGCTCGACAGCGTGACCCGCGAACATCCGAAGGTCCGGCAACTGCGCGAATGGTCGCAATGGTCCGAAGGCCAGGTGTGGGTGTCGCCCGAGCGCCACGGCACCATCACCGGCGTGTTCAAGAACCAGATCGATTGGTTGCCGCTGGAGGATGGCAGCGTGCGTCCCACCCAGGGCAAGACGCTGGCGGTCATGCAGGTCTGCGGAGGATCGCAGTCCTTCAACGTGGTCAACACGCTTCGCATCCTGGGGCGCTGGATGCGCATGGTGACCATCCCCAACCAGTCGTCGGTCGCCAAGGCGTGGCAGGAATTCGACGACGAAGGCCGGATGAAACCGTCGCCGTTCCATGACCGCGTGGTGGACGTCATGGAGGAACTCATGAAGTTCACGCTGATGGTCCGGGATCGCAGCGACTATCTGACCGACCGCTACAGCGAGCGCAAGGGTGCGGTACCCAAGGTGCAGGAAATCAATCGCAGGATGTGAGGGGCTTCGCCGCCATCAGGAATCAGGCCCCTTCAGCACGTAGTCTCCGGACCGCGCGCCGGGCACCAGCGTCCAGCCGGGCTTCAGCGCCAGCTTCCAGCCGGGACCGCGGGGCGTGGCTGCACTGGTATCGGGTGCGGCGAGGATCACTGCTTTCCAGTCGCTTCTCATCACCGCGCCCTCCTCCACTTCCAGGGTGCCCCAGTCGTCGGTGACGCGCATGGTGGGATAGACGGTGCCCACGCCGTCGAGCGGTTGCAGATTGCTCGGATTGAACTGGACGCTCATGCGTTTCAGGGCCAGGGTCAGCACCGGTCCCCGCACGAAGCGCGCGCGGTTGCGTTCGAGTTGCGCGAGACGTTCCCGCTCGCGCGCGGTTTCCGTTTCGCGCAGCACCGCGCCGCCATGGCGCGCGGCGGCCGCGGCCAGCGCGGCGTCACTTGTCGCCACTTCGAAGCCGCCCGCCTCGCGCAGGCGGGTACCGAGATCCGTCGCTGTCCCTCCCAGACGCTTGCGCCAGCCCGGTGCGAATTCGTCGAGCAATAGCCCGTAGGCCGGACCGGTCGCGTACGCGAAGGAGCGCACGAAACTGGGGTCGGCGACATGCGACTGGAGGTCGTGGAGCGCCGCCTGCAGGCGCGCCTGCGGCGTCGCGTTTCCGAGCATCACGCCGGTGTACTCGGCCAGGCCTTCGTTGAGTTCCAGTGCCGTCTCGTCCGCGCGGGCATCGGGAAAACGGCGATGCCGGTCGGCGCGGAACGCCAGCGCATCGGCCACCGCGGCACGCCGGGCGGCGACGCCGTCCGCCTGCAGCGCGCTGGCCAGCGCCCGCCACTCCAGTTGCAGGGTGTAGCGTCCCTCCAGCGTATCCAGGTGCGGGTTCTCGCCGCCCTTGGCATCGGCAATCGGCAAGTCCGGTTGCAGGCGATGGAACAGCTCGTGCGCGATCAGGGTGCCGCGCTTGCCTTGGTCTTCCGGCAAGGGCCACAGCATCTGGGTCCAGCGCGTGCCGGACCATTCGACCGCGGTGTTGGCGACGTTGGTCTCCTTCGGCAACTCGCCGACGAACACGCCGTCCTGTTCGCGCAGCGCGCCCTTCGCGTCGGCCTGCGACGCAACGATGCGGCGGGTCTGCGGATCGACCAGCATGATCGGGCCGCACAACGATGCACCCCACAGGCGACCGCCGTCGGCTTCGCACTGCGCGCGGGCCTGGCTGAAGACGGCCCGCGCGTCAGCGAGGGGAATCGCGGAGTCCTGCGCCAGCGCCGGCGTCGCCGCGCACAGCAGGAACATCCCCATCCAACGGATCCGGTGTCTCATGGCGCTCCCTCCCGAGCGGTTTCCGCCATTGGATATCACGGAACCGGCCGGCTCGCAGTGCCATTGGTTGGCCGAACGGGGCGCCGCGCGACAGTGCCCTTCCCTGTCGACGAGGGGGCCGGAGGACTTGTTCTGGCGTGCTACGGCGCGTCAGTCGGCCGCGGCCGGATAGCGGGAAGCCAGTTCCGCCACCAGCCGGCCTATCGCCGATGGCGAGCGGCCACCGCTGATCGCGTCACGGATCTTGTCCAGCAGCGTGGTGTCGCTCTGCACGTGCAGGACGCGGCTGCCGGTCTGACGGCGATGCTTGCGATTGGCCCGGTAGTTGCGCGCGCGTTCGGCGGCGGTCATCGCCACGCCATGCAGCGGCGGACGGCCGCGACGCCGGGGAAACACCATTTCCAGAGTGCCGGGATCGTTTGCGTCACGCATCACGTGGCTCCATCGCTTGGGATGAGGTTAGTTTATGTGACGCGTCACGTAATGCAAATGATCTTTGGTTATCTGAGGAGGGTGCATCGAAAACAGGAACGGCGGCCATCCGGGTTCGGACCGCCGGACGCGTCACGAAATCAGACCCGCCCTGCCCGCTCCAGCGCGAGGTACTCGTCGTCGGTGAACAGGCGGGAGCGGACGAGGAAGCGCACGCCCTCCCCGTTTTCCAGCGAGAACATGCCGCCACGCCCCGGCACGACATCGATGATCAGCTGGGTGTGCTTCCAGTATTCGAACTGGGAGGGACTGATGTAGAACGGCGCGCCGCCAATCTCACCCAGCTGCACGTCGTGGTCGCCGACGATGAAGTCGCCGACCGGGAAGCACATCGGCGAGGAACCGTCGCAGCAACCGCCGGACTGATGGAACAGCACCGGCCCGTGCCGGGCGCGCAGCGTCTGGATCAGCTGCAACGCCGGCAGCGTCGCCATCACCTGCAAGGGAGGGGGATTTGCGGTGGACGAGGCTTCGGTCACGGGCGATGCCTTTGAACGGCAAACTCAAGCGGCCAGATCCAGCACCACCCGGCCCTCGATCTGGCCCTGGTGCATGCGCTGGAAGACCTGGTTGATGTTCTCCAGCCGGTCGGTGGAGACCGTTGCCTTGACCTTGCCGAGCGCGGCGAAGTCCAGCGACTCCTGCAGATCCAGACGGGTGCCGACAATGGAACCGCGCACGGTCACCCCGTTGAGCACCATGCCGAAGATATCGAGCGGGAACTGGCCCGGCGGCAACCCGTTGAGCGATACCGTGCCGCCGCGCCGGACCATGCCGATCGCCTGCTCGAACGCCTTGGGCGAGACCGCGGTGACCAGCGCGCCGTGGGCGCCGCCGATTTCCTTCTTCAGGTAGGCCACCGGATCGGTGGTCCTGGCATTGACGGTGACGGTGGCACCCAGGCGCCTGGCGAGATCGAGCTTGGCGTCGTCCACATCGACCGCGGCGACGTTCAAGCCCATCGCCCGCGCGTACTGCACCGCCATGTGGCCCAGGCCGCCGATGCCGGAAATCACCACCCAGTTGCCGGGACGGGTGTCGGTCACCTTGAGTCCCTTGTAGACGGTCACCCCCGCGCACAGCACCGGCGCGATTTCGACAAAACCGATCCCCTTCGGCACATGCCCCACGTAATCGGCGTTGGCCAGCGCGTATTCGGCGAATCCGCCGTTGACCGAATAGCCGGTGTTCTGTTGCTGCTCGCACAGGGTTTCCCAGCCGCCCAGGCAGTGCTCGCAATGCCCGCAGGCCGAATACAGCCAGGGAATGCCGACCCGATCGCCCTCCTTCACATGGGTGACGCCGGCACCCACGGCCACCACGTGGCCCACACCTTCATGGCCCGGAATGAATGGCGGGTTCGGTTTGACCGGCCAGTCGCCTTCGGCCGCGTGCAGATCCGTGTGGCAGACGCCGCAGGCTTCGATCTTCACCAGCACGTCGCCAGCGGCCGGGCGCGGCACCGTCACTTCTTCGATGACCAGCGGCTTGCCGAACTCGCGAACCACGGCGGCTTTCATTGTCTTGTCCACGCATTTCTCCTGTTGGTTGCGCCAGGACCACCGTAGCGCGGTGGCCTCCCCGGCTCGTTGATTCCAATCAATCGGGAAACACGCGCGGGCGCCGTCGGTCGGAAGGCGCCCGCGCGATGGCTCAGAAGAAGCCCAGTGCCTTGGGCGAATAGCTGACCAGCAGGTTCTTGGTCTGCTGGTAGTGGTCCAGCATCATCCGGTGGTTCTCGCGGCCGATGCCAGATTGCTTGTAGCCGCCGAACGCCGCGTGCGCGGGATAGGCGTGGTAGCAGTTGGTCCACACCCGTCCGGCCTGGATGCCACGGCCCATCCGGTACAACCGCGCCGCGTCGCGGCTCCAGACGCCGGCGCCCAGCCCGTACAGGGTGTCGTTGGCGATCGCCAGCGCTTCGGCCTCGTCCTTGAAGGTGGTGACCGAGACCACCGGGCCGAAGATCTCCTCCTGGAAGATGCGCATCCGGTTGTGGCCCTTGAACACCGTCGGCTGCACGTAGTAACCGCCTGCCAGATCGCCGCCCTGCTCGTTGCGCGCACCGCCGATCAACACTTCGGCGCCTTCCTGCCGGCCGATGTCGATGTTCGACAGGATCTTCTCCAGTTGCTCGCTGGAAGCCTGCGCGCCGACCATCGTGTTGGGATCCAGCGGATTGCCCTGCTTGATCGCGGCGACGCGCTCGAGCGCGCGCTCCATGAACTTCTCGTAGATAGATTCCTGGATCAACGCACGCGAAGGACAGGTGCAGACCTCGCCCTGGTTGAAGGCGAACAGCACGAAGCCCTCGATCGCCTTGTCGAGGAAATCGTCGTCCTCGGCCATGACGTCGGCGAAGAAAATGTTGGGCGACTTGCCGCCCAGCTCCAGCGTCACCGGGATCAGGTTCTGGCTGGCGTACTGCATGATCAGCCGGCCGGTGGTGGTCTCGCCGGTGAAGGCGATCTTGGCGATGCGCGGGCTGCTGGCCAGCGGCTTGCCGGCTTCCAGGCCGAAGCCGTTGACCACGTTGAGCACACCCGGCGGCAGCAGGTCGCCGATGACTTCCAGCAGCACCAGGATGCTGGCCGGGGTCTGTTCGGCCGGCTTGAGCACCACGCAGTTGCCGGCGGCCAACGCGGGCGCGAGCTTCCAGCACGCCATCAGCAGCGGGAAGTTCCAGGGGATGATCTGTCCCACCACGCCCAGCGGCTCGTGGAAGTGATAGGCGATGGTGTCGTGGTCGATCTCGCTGATGCCGCCTTCCTGCGCGCGGATGGCGCCGGCGAAGTAGCGGAAATGATCCGCGCACAGCGGAATGTCGGCGTTGAGGGTTTCCCGGATCGGCTTGCCGTTGTCCCAGGTCTCGGCATGCGCCAGCAGTTCCAGGTTCTGCTCGATGCGATCGGCAATCCGCAGCAGCACGTTGGCGCGTTCGGTCACCGACGCCTTGCCCCACGCCTCGCGCGCGGCGTGCGCGGCGTCCAGCGCCGCCTCGATGTCGTCGGCGTTGGAACGCGGCACCTGGGTGAACACCTTGCCGTTGACCGGACTGGTGTTGTCGAAATACTGACCCGAGCGCGGTTCCACCCAACGCCCGCCGATGAAGTTGGCGTAGCGCTGCTTGAAGATGGCGGACGGATCCACGGCCTGTGGACGGGGGGCGGCGACTGCGTTCATCGGAATCTCCTGGCGTGTTCGGTTGGGGTTCCCGTCCAACGCAGGCCGCGTGCCAGCTTTTGTTGCTGCGCCGCGCCACGCCGCTACGCCGCCATTCCGCTGGGAAACCGCCTTGCCGCTGCGGCAACGCAGCACGCGCGCGACTTGCGGAGTGTCCGCGGGTGTGCTGTGTATCGGGACAGCGGGCGGTTTCCCTGTCGCAAAATGCGACACATCGCCCGGCGAGGACTTCCGGCATGTCCCGACCATCCGCCCCACCCGACGAGCAACGCATCGCCCAGGCCCGGCGCGCCTTCTTCGAGGCCGGGCGCACGCCGGTGGGCCAGGTGCCGCCGGCCATCCTGCAATCGTGGCGGCGCTGCCTGGGCCTGGGACTGGCGGCGAATGCGCGACCGGCGATCGAGCCGGTCGACGCGCCCCGCCTGCGCACCCTGCGCGAGCAGCACGAACAGCTCTGGCGACTGGCGCGCGCCGAGGTCGAAATGCTCGCCGCCGACGCCGCCAACACCGGCAGCATCGTCATCCTCACCGACGCCGAAGGCTGGATTCTCGACGCCGAGGGCAACGCTGAATTCCTCGACAAGGCCGGCCGGGTCGCGCTGATGCCGGGCGCCTGCTGGAACGAGGCGCGGGTGGGCACGAACGCGATCGGCACCGCGATCGCCGATGCCTGCGCGGTTGAAGTGCGCGGCGCCGAGCACTACGCGGCGCCGCACCGCATCCTCAACTGCTCGGCCGCGCCGGTGTTCGACCCGTATGGACGCATGGTCGGCGTGCTCGACATCTCCGGCGACGCGATGGTCGCGCCCATGCATGCGCTCGGCCTGGCGCAACTGGCGGTCGCCAACATCGAGCACCGCTATTTCGACGAGGGCATCGCCGACGCCGATCTGCTGCGCGTGCATGCCAACCCGGCCCTGCTGGGCAGTGCGCGCGAGGGGCTGCTGGCGTTCCGCAACGGGCGGCTGGTGGCGGCCAACCGGGCCGGCCTGGCGCTGTTCGGACTGGAGCGGGCCGATCTCGGGCGCGCTTCCTACGAGGCGATGTTCGATGGCGCGCTATCACGCCTGCGCGACGACGGCGTGCTGCAGGATCGCAGCGGCCGCCTGCTGCATGGACACGTCGATGGCCCGACCCGCTCGCGGCGCGCCCGCGCGGCATCGCCGATCACGGTGTCGGCGTCCGGTTCGGGGACCGAAGCCGGCGCACCGCTGTTCGACGCGAAACTGGAAGCCGAACTGGGACGCGCCTGCCGCGTGCTCGATGCCGGCATTCCGGTGCTGGTGCTGGGCGAGACCGGTACCGGCAAGGAAGTGTTCTCGCGCGAACTGCACCGGCGCAGCGCCCGCGCCGGCAAGCCGTTCGTGGCGGTCAATTGCGCCGCGCTGCCGGAGGGATTGATCGAGGCCGAACTGTTCGGCTACGAGAGCGGTGCGTTCACCGGTGCACGCAAGGAAGGCAGCATCGGCCTGCTGCGGCAGGCCGATGGCGGCATCCTGTTCCTGGACGAAATCGGCGACATGCCGCTGGCGCTGCAACCGCGCCTGCTGCGCGTGCTGCAGGATCGCGAACTGTCGCCGCTGGGCGGCGGCAGGCCGGTCAAACTGGATTTCGCCCTGGTCTGCGCGACCCACCGGCGACTGGAAGAGGCGGTGGCCGAGGGCCGCTTCCGGGCCGATCTCTACTACCGCATTTCCCATCACCTGGTCGAACTGGCGCCGCTGCGCGAACAGCCCGGACGCGAAGGGCTGGTGCATTCACTGTGGCAGCGCATCGGCCAGGGGCGCCGGCTTTCCGACGAAGCGGTCGAACGGCTCGCGCGCTATGCCTGGCCCGGCAACCTGCGCCAACTGGTGGCGAGCCTGCGCACCCTCGCCGCCCTGAGCGAACCCGGCAGCCTGATCGGCGCCGATGCCCTGCCCGCCTACCTGCAGGCGCGCATGGATACGCCCGCCGTTGTCGCGCCGCCCGCATCCGCGCCGCTGGATTCGATGACCCGCGCGGCCATGCGCGCGGCGGTGGAAGCCTGCGACGGCAACGTCGCCCGCGCGGCGCGCCAACTGGGCATCAGCCGCAGCACCCTGTATCGCCAGTTGGGCCGGGATCCGCGCCAGCGGCACTGACGCGCGCGGGCGGCGCGACGTTCAGCGTGCCGCCGCGCCGTCCATGAACAGGCGTGCGGCATCGGCGAACTCGCGCTGCAACGAAAGCCCCGGCACCGTCAGCCAGCGCAGCAGCGCGGCCAGGTACAGATGGTGGAACCAGGTCGCCAGTTGCGCGGGCGGGAACCTGCCGCCCAGTTCGCCGCATTCCTGCGCGGCGGCGATCAGGCGCTGCCACAGCGCGACGATGCCGCCATCGCCGATGTCCGCCTGTCCCGCCTCGTTGCCGAGACTAATGAAGCGGTAGCGCAGATAGGCCATCAGGTGTTGCGGGTGCGCGCTGCACCACGCCGCGGAAGCATCAAGGATGCAGGCCGCCCGCGAGGCGAAGCTCCGGCGGCGGGCGATGCTGTCGGCCAGGTGCGCCAGGTCCTTTTCCAGTTCGGCATCCAGCCAGCGTGCCAGCAGCGCTTCCTTGGTCGGGAAGTGGTTGTACAGCGTCCGTTTGGCGACGTCTGCCTCGGCCGCAATCTGTTCCATGGTCACCGCCTCGTAGCCCTGTTCCTCGAACAGGCGGGCGGCGGTGCCGGTTAGCAGGTCCAGCATCCGTGCGCGCTTGCGCGCCCGGCGTCCGGATTCGACGGTTTCATCCATGGGGGGCGGTCTCTTACGTCAGGTATACGATGTAAATTAGTATACGTCGTATACATTTATTCCTGTCCATCCGCCGGGGCACCCGGCGTCCGGAGACCCCCATGAAATTCGCGGTTGCAACCTATGGTACCGAAGGCGATACCCGTCCCCTGGCCGCGCTGTGCCTGGCGCTGAATGCCGCCGGCCACGACACCCACCTGCTCGCCGACGCGGCCACGCTCGGCACCGCCCATGCCGCCGACGTGGCGGCGACGCCGTTGTCCGGCGACATCCGAGGCGCGCTTTCGCCCGGACAGGCGCTGGCGACGGCGGTCGACCGCAAGGGCGGCTTCAACCGCACCGCCCGGGCGCTGGCCGAGATCGCCAACGCCAACGTCATGCACTGGATGGGCGAGATCCGGGACGCGGCGACGGGATGCGACGCGCTGATCGTCTCCGGGCTGGCGGCGTTCGCCGGGCTTTCGGTGGGCGAGGCGCTGGATATTCCGGCCATCGGTGCAGGCCTGATTCCGATCACGCCCACCGGCGACTTCGCTTCGCCGTTCCTGGCGTCCATTCCCGTGCCGCGCGCGTTGAACGCGTCCAGCCACCGCCTCGTCAACGGCCTGCTCTGGCGTGCCTTCCGCAGCGCCACCAACGACGCGCGCGCCCGCGTGCTGGCGCTGCCGGCGAGAAAGCGGGTGTGGACGCAGCATCCCATGCTGTATGGCGTGTCCCCCACCCTGCTGCCACAACCGGCGGACTGGCCGGACAACGCGCGGATCTGCGGCCAATGGACGTTGCCGGCGCCGGCATGGACGCCACCACCCGCGCTGGCGCGCTGGCTGGCCGCCGACGAGCCGCCGATCTATCTGGGTTTCGGCAGCATGGCCGGTTTCGACCGGCCCCGGCTGGTGCGGGCGATGATCGATGCCGTCGCGGGCCGACGCGCCCTGTTCCATCCCGGCTGGAGCGGCGTGGCGCGCGACGCGCTGCCGGACAATTTCTTCGTCCTCGACGAGACGCCGCACGACTGGCTGTTCCCGCGCACCTCGCTGGTGGTCCATCACGGCGGTTCCGGCACCAGTCATTCGGCCGCCCGCGCCGGCGTGCCTTCGGTGGTGGTGCCGTTCGCCGGCGATCAGCCGTTCTGGGCCGATCGGCTGCGCCGCCTGGGCGTGGCCGGCCCGGCGGTGAACGGCAAGCGACTGGAAGCCTCCGCGCTGTCGCGGGCGATCGCGTTCGCCGACCGGCGGGATACCCGCACACGCGCGGCGGAACTCGGACAACGCATGCGGAGCGAGGATGGCGCGCGGGTCGCGGTGCGCGCCATCGAGCAATGGTTGCCTGCCTGAGCCGGGCTCAGTCCGCCGCCGCTTCCCCGTTTTCCGCCAGGCTGTCGATCAACGCACGCGATGCGGCCGACAACCGCCGATGTGGTGCGTAGATCAGCGAGAACGGACGCGAGCGGCCGCGCAGTTGCGGCAGCACTTCGACCAGGCGGCCCTCGCGCAGAAGGTCGGCGACGATGAAATCGTAGGTCTGGCAGATGCCGGCGCCGCCGCCGGCCAGCGACACCACACCGAGCACGTCGTCCGATACGGTCAACCGATCCGGCGGTGTCCATTCGACGTCCTGTCCGTCCTCTCGGAACAGCCAGGGCGCGATGCGCCCGCTGCTGGGCATCACGAACGGAATGCAGGCGTGGTCGGCCAGTTGTTCCCTTCGGGTCGGCTTGCCGGCGCTGCGCAGGTAGTCGGGCGATGCGACGACGCACAACGCGGCATCCTCCAGCCGGCGCGCGGCCAGCCCGCTGTCGGGCAGCGTGCCCAGCCGTATCGCCAGATCGAAACCTTCGGCCACCAGATCGACGTTGCGGTTGGAGATATTGAGTTCGATGTCCACCTGCGGATGTTCACGCGAGAAACGCGCGAGCTTTTCCGGCAACCGGTAGTGACCGTACGTGGTCGGCACGCTCAGCCGCACCCGTCCGGCCAAAGTGCCGGCCCTGCCCTGCACCGCGCGCTCGGCGTCGTCGAACAGCGCGAACGCGGCACGCGCCTGCTCCAGATACAACTGGCCGGCCTCGGTCAGTCCCAGCCGGCGGGTGGTCCGTCGCAGCAACTGGTTGCCCAGGCGGGTTTCCAGTCGTGCGATGGCGCGGCTGATGACCGAGGGGGTGGTGCCCAGGGCTACCGCCGCCGCGGTCAGCGAGCCCTGTTCCACCACGGTCACGAACGCCTCGGCATCACCCAGGTGATCGAATCGACGCGCCATCTTTGCCTCGAAAGGAAAAATATATTGCCCTGTAGCGAGTTTATCCCTTCCGGAGGACTAAATAGAGTGGCGCCACTCCCGCCGGTCCGGCGGTCCATTCCGAGGAATGCTCCATGAAATCGCTCAAAGTCCTGGCCGCCGCCCTCGCGCTGGCGCTTCCCGCCGCCCATGCCGACGCGGCCAACGTGCTGGTCGTGCTGTCCGATGCGGACCACCTGGATCTCAAGGATGGCCGGGTGTTTTCCACCGGCTTCTACCTCAACGAACTGATGCAGCCGGTCAAGCTGTTCCTGGATGCCGGCCACCAGGTGACCTTCGCCACCCCGTCCGGCGTGGCGCCGACGGTCGATCGCGGATCGCTCGATCCGATGTACTTCGGCGGCGACGCCGGCGCGTTGAAGGTGCATCAGGATCTGCTCGACCGGCTGGCCCTGACCCGGCCGGCGCAATCACCGGTGCTGAGCCTGGCGCGGGTCGAACAGATGGGCTACGGCCAGTTCGACGCGGTGTATGTGCCGGGCGGCCACGCGCCCATGCAGGATCTGCTGGCCTCGCCGGCGATGGGGCGCCTGCTGGCGGATTTCCATCGTCGCGACAAGACCACCGCGCTGGTCTGCCACGGCCCGATCGCGTTGCTTTCCACCCTGCCCGGCAACGGCGCCTTCATCGGCGCGCTGGAAGCCGGCGGCAAGCCGGCGGCCCCGGCCGACTGGATCTACGCCGGTTACCGGTTCACGGTGATCAGCAACCAGGAAGAGGAACAGGCCAAGGGCGCGCTGGGCGGTGGCGAGATGAAGTTCTATCCGCAGACCGCGCTGGAAACGGCCGGTGCGCGCCACGTCAGCAACACGTCGCCCTGGACCGCCAACGTGGTGATCGATCGCGAACTCGTCACCGGCCAGAATCCGGCCTCCGCGGTCGGTGTCGCCCATGCGGTGCTCGAACGCCTGAAGTGATGGCGCGGCCGATCCGGGAAACGTGTCGACGCGTTCCCGGATCAATGCATGCGCAGGCGCGAATCGCGTTCAAACGGCGGTTTCACCCGCAGGCTTTCCAGCGGTGCGCCCATGCGCAGCCAGACTTCTCGCAGGATGGCCTCGGCGCGCGCCCACGGCAGCATGTTCCAGGTATCGAACGTCTCGACGTACTTGTGGTGGAGGACGTCGATGACGTCGGCCAGAGGTTGCGCGTGATGGCGCAGGTAGGCGTCGTAGGCGAACCTGAGCACCGGTTCGTAGCGCGAGAACGACGTGCCCGGTTCATGGAAGTCGTGAGACACGTACTCCAGCTTCCAGTACCTCAATTCGGCCTGTACGTCGACGACTTCGCAGCGATACCAGCGGCGCGCAGGGGGATGGATCGAACCCATGTGCATGGCCTCCCGTGACGAGCGGCAGTGATAACACGCCGCCTGTATTCATATCGTCAAATGCGGCCTGAACAGCGCCGGCCGATAACGCTTTCGCCACGCCGGCTCCACCCGCTCTTGCCATCGCCGAAGGCATGGTGGACGCGTGGCACCGGCACACCCTCCTTTGACGATACGCCGGTCACGCCGACATTCAGCAGGGTTCGTTTTCCGCAGTTTCCGGACCCACGGACCATCGGCAGCCACCGGAGAGCCTACATCGGGCGCAAGCTTCTCGCCCGGTGGACAAAGGGCCGGTCGACAGTCTGGATGACCCTTCGGTTCTCCACAGGAGCCTTTCGCAGGGCACATGAGCAAAGGCGACGGCCGGGAACGGCCGTCGCCTTTGTTTTTGATGCGGGTTTTTTGATGCGGTCCCGTCGTTGTCCGCTTTCCCGGGCCGGCCGCGTCACGCGGCGCGACCCGGGTCGCCCATCAATTGCGATCGAAGTCGTACTGCGCCGAGGCGGCGTTGCTGATGATGCCCGACAGCGGCAGCAGCTGGGTCAGGAAGCGGTTCCAGCGGGTCACGCCGGCCGGTCCCACCCACACCACGTCGCCGGCGCGCAGCGGGAAGCGATCCGCCAGTGCGAAGGCCGCGGGCGAACCGGCGTCCAGGTGATAGACGGTGGCCGGTTCGCGCTGCAGATCCTCCATGCCGCGGATCACGTAGACCGCGCTGCCCTTGGCGGTGGTCGGATTCAGGCCACCGGTGCGGCCGAGCGCCTGGGTCAGGCTCATGTCGGTGGTCTTGAAGTTGATCGCCTGCGGGCGCATCACCTCGCCGACCACATAGACTTCCTTGCGATCGTTGAACGGCAGGTACAGGCGATCGCCGGGCTTGAGATAGACGTCGGCGGCGACCTTGCCGTCGCGGTTCAACGCATCGAGATCCAGCGGATAGTCATGCCCGTCGCGGGTCAGCACGAAGCCGGCCAGATCCGCTTCCTCCACGTTGATGCGCGCCTTGCCGACCGCCTGCGCCAGGGTCAGCGGCACGGTGGTGAATTCCTGCGGCGAGGTGTCGACGAAGGCGCCCTGCAGGGCGACGCGTCCGCCATGGCCGACCACGTTGACGTCGATCTGCGGTGAGCGCAGGTACTGGCCCAGCCGCGAGGACAGGCTGCTGCGCAGTTCCTCGATGGTCATGCCCTTGACGTTCATCTTGCCCGCGTACGGATAGAAGAACGTGCCGTCCGGCTGCACCAGGCGACCGTTGGTGACGGCCTGCTGCTGGTTGCCCGCCGGGGTGGTCAGTTCCGGGTGATCCCAGACCGTGACCAGGATCGTGTCGCCGGGCTGGATGCGGTAAATCTCGGGCTTGTAGCCGGCAAGTTCGGCGGGCAGCGTGACCGCCTGGCGCGGTGCGGCGACCAGTTCGGGCGTGATCGCGACCATGCGGGCGTCGCTGCCCTCGACGGTGCCGCCACTGGCGGGACCGCTGTGGGTCATGTGCTGGCCCGCGCAACCGGCCAGCAGCGCTGCCAGCAACAACGAAGTGGATAGGGATTTCACTCGCACACCTCTGTCAGCGGAAAACGATGCGCGACCCGGCATGGCCGTGTCCGCTCGCGCATGGTGTCAAGCGCGGCGTGAAAAGAACGGCGGCGGCAAGACAATGGCGGATGAACGTGGGTGTGTGATGCGCCGGACGGTCGCGCGCATCCCTGTTCACCGACACGATCTTCACAAATGCAGATGGGCGGCGGTGAGCGCGACGATTTCCTTGAATGCGCGGCCGCTGCGCCACAAGGCGCGTTGCGAAGGCAACCAGTAGCGCCACCAGCTGCGCGGCGCCCTGCCCTCGGGTACGGGTACCGGCATGACCCGCGCGCCCGCCTGTTCGAACAGCAGGGCCGCACGCGGCATGTGCAGCGTGGACGTCACCAGCAGCAGGCGCGGATGTTCGCTGCCGGTCAATGGCAGGCTGTAGCGCGCGTTGTCGCGGGTGTTGCGGCTGCGTTCCTCCAGCACCAGCGCCGAGCGCGGTACGCCAAGGCGCTCGATCGCCCTGGCCATGCGACGCGCCTCGGTGGTGCCCCCTTCGCCGCCTCCGCTGAGGATCACGATCGGCGCGCGTCCGGCCTGCCAGGCGCGCGCACCGGCGGCCAGGCGGCTGTAGCGCAGTTGCTCGGGGCGGACGTCGGCCCGTTCCAGCCAGGCGTAGTGGCTGCCGCCGCCCAGCACCACGATGGCGTCGGCGCGCGGCAGATCGGCCGCGTCCTCCACCACCGGGTAGCGGAATTCCAGCAGCCCGCGCAGGGTGTCGGATGCGAACGGGAACGACCACAGCGCCGACCACAACACCGCCGCGATCGCCACGCCCGCGCCCATCCGGCGACGCCGCCACCACCACAACAGCGCCGCCAGCACCAGCAGCGACAGGGTGAGCGTGGGTGGATAGGTCAGTGAAACCGCGAACTCCCGGAGCATCGACGCCGCGCCTCCACTCATATGACGATCCCGCGACTGACGTAGATGTAGAACACTCCGCACGAGGCCAGCAGGCCGATCCGGATCAGCAGCGGATTGCGCAGCGGCGCGATCCGCGCGTGGCAGAGCACCGCCGCCAGGATCATCGACACCGCCAGCCAGGCCGGCAGCAGGTAGCGGTTGGAGAAAAAGCCCCAGCCGATCAGGAAGAACGGCAGCGACATCACCAGATAGACCGAAGTGCTGTCGAGGATGCGCTGGCGCCAGGGGGCCTGGATCAGCGGCGCCAGGAAATGCGGCAGCAGGTACCAGAAGATGGTGAACACGGCGAAGTCGATGCGCACGCCGGATCGGTACAGCGGATTGGCGGTGTACTCCATCACCACGTCGTAGAAGCCGGGCGCGCCGGCGCGCACCGCCAGCATCGAGATTCCGGAAACGTAGGCCAGGAACGCACCGGCGGCGACCACGCGCAGCCAGCGCGTGCTCAGCAGCAGCGCCGGCGCGCAGGCCAGGTACATCGCCGAGGACAGGTGCAGGCTGGCGGCGAGCGCGCCGGCCAGGGCGAACGTGCCCCACCGCCGCCGATGGAAACCGAGCAGCGCCACGAACACCAGCGGCGCCGCCAGGCCCTGGCGGATCGCGTTGATCGAGGCGTTGGTGAACATCGGCGAGATGAACAGCAGCATCAGCGAGGCGCACAGCAGGGTCTGCCAGCTCACCGGGGTTTCCAGATAGAACCGGTAGCGGCGCACCGCCAGCGCGACCATCGCCAGCAGCAGGCCGAACAGCGCGAACTGGTAACCGGTGACGCCCAGTCCCAGCTTGTACAGCGCATAGCTCAGGTAGACGAAGCCCGGTTCCAGCCGGGTTTCCGGCATGCCCTGCACCAGGTTCTCGAAGAAGCCGGCATAGGTCTCGGTGTCGCTGCCGATGTCCAGTGGGCGGGTGCCGACCAGCCAGCATGCGAACAGCGCCACGCCGCCCAGCAGGATCATGCCCAGCCACCAGCGCGCCATCGCTTCGCCCTGGCTGCGCCGGCTGGTCTGCAGGTAGCGCGCCTGGACGGTGTTCACGAGGCGATCCCGGTCTGGCGCGAGCGCATCGCCAGCAACAGGCGCCGGCGGGTCCGCCGGACCAGTCCGATGCTGCGCGCGAACCAATGCTCGGCCGGTGTGACCAGCCCCTTGCGCAGCAGCTCATGGCGGACTTCCTTGCCGGCGCGATGCATCGCGTCCAGATCCGCGGTCAGGCCGCCGGCGCCGTAGGTCGGCTTGTGCCAGTAGGCGAGCACTTGGTTGAGCTTGGCGCAGCGATAGCCGGAGAAACCGATCTCCGCCCACAGCAGGAAATCCTCCACCCGGCGGAAACGTTCGTTGAAACGGAACGGCAGATCGCGGCGCAGCACCACCGAGGCGGTCGGGAACGGATTGTTGAGCAGGAAGCGGCGACGGCCGATTGCGCTCGTCCGCACCGGCGGGCGCAGCGGCAGCGGCCCTTCGCCGCGCTCGCGCACCGCCATCCGGTGCGCGATCAGGGCCAGGCCCGGATCCGCTTCCAGCACGTCCATCTGCAAGGCGATCTTCTGCGGCGCCCAGGTATCGTCGGCATCGAGGAAGGCGACGTACGGCTGGCTTGCGCGTTCCCAGCCCAGGTTGCGCGCGCACGACGGCCCGCCGTTGACGGGCGCGGCCACCACCACCACCCAGCCCGGCGGGTGCAGTTCGGCCACCGCGTGCAGCGCGTCCAGGGTGTCGTCCCCGCTGGCGTCGTCGACCAGGATGACTTCCACCGGGCGCCGGGTCTGCGCGGCCACCGAGGCCACCGACGCGGCAATCGTGCCGGCGCAGCGGTAACAGGGAATCACCACGCTGACCGGTGCGGTGGAGGGATCCGGCGGAAGATGCGGCTTCATGCGTGTGCGTGCTCCAGCGCCCATGGTGCGCATTTGAATATGTCTTCGGCCTGGTCGGCGTACAGGGCGGGTGAAGAGCACTCCGCCTGGAGTTCGCGCAGCAAGGTGGCGATCACATCGCTGAACGGATAGCCCTGCGCGGTGGTGATGCGCCGTCGCTGCGGCAGGCTGATGTCGTCGGCGAAATCGCGGCATTTGCGGTGGTAGTCGACGATTGCGAACGGCACCCCGCACAGCCACGAAACGATGGCGCCGTGCAGGCGCGCGCTCACCATCGCGTCGCAGCGGCCGATGGCGGCCACCATCGCCAGCGGGTCCGGCTGGGTGTAGCGCAGCACCTCGACCGCGACGCCGCCCTCGCGCAGGCGCCGTGCGATCGCTTCGGCCAGTTCGCAGTCGCCGTGGCGCGGGTGTTCGTTGAGGCTGAACACGTCCACCACCAGTCGCCGCACGCGCGACTCCGCCAGGAGGGTCTCGACGAACGCGTCCTCCCAGGCACGCATCGCCGGCGCGCCATGCGCGCCGCCTTCCGCGTACCGGCACGGCGCCACGCCCACGCGCAGGGGCGCGCCGGGTTCGGGTTGCGCCCGCACCGGCATCGACACCAGCCGTGGCAACAGCACGGCCAGATCGCAGCCGGCGTGCGCGTGCGCGGACAGACCCATGCGCTGGATCCATTCGTGCGAGCGGCGGTCCCGCACCGACAGGTAGCTGAAGCGGTCCAGGAAGGACGCGGCGGCGGCTTCCTGGTCGGCGTTCGCGAAGGGGCCGATCGAGACACCGATCGCCGCCAGCTTCAGTCCGCGATGGCGACGCGCGGCCTGCATCATCGGCTTGCGGAACGATTCGCGCGCGGTGATCACGGAACCGCCGCCCATCACCAGCACATCCGAGCCGACGGTTGCGCTGGCGAAACTGAGCAGCCGGCTGCCCTTGCCCAGCGCCCCGCCCGCCCCGTACCAGTCGAGCGGATAGAACGCCGGCACGGTGCTGACGCCGGCCATGCCGGCCAGTGGTGGGCCGACCAGGCGCGGCGATGCGTTCCAGTAGCGCTCGGCCGCGCGCGTGCAGATCACGCCGAACAGGTCGTCGCCGAAATTGCGCATTCCGTAGTAACCGGTGAAAGCGACGCGGGGCTTGTCCATCAGTCCAGCTCCAGTGCGTCGACCCGGCGGGCGCCGCGATACATCAGGCCCAGCAGCAGCGCCTCGGCGATGACGGTGGCGATCGCCGCGCCCATCTCGGCGAAGGCGGGAATCAGCGCCAGGTTCAGCAGCGCCGCCGCCAGCGCGGCCAGCGCCATCGCGTAGACCCGGTAGCGCATGTGGCCCTCGGTGAGCAGCACCGAGCCGACCGCGGTGGACAGGAAGCGCAGTGGCACGCACAGCGCCAGCACCTGCAGCAGCGGCACCACCGTGCGATAACCGGCGCCGAACACCTGCGTCGCCAGCGGCGCGGCGAACGCCAGCACGAGGCCGCCGACGATGCCACTGGCCAGCATGGCCACGGTGCCCCAGCGATAGACCTGGCGGAAGCGCGGGCGATCGTGCACCGCCCAGCGGTGCAGCTTGGACAGCAGGAACTTCTGGTAGACCGTGGCCGGGAACAGGTAGATCGCGGTCATCACCGCCAGCGCGATGCCGAAATGGCCGGCGGCCGCGTTGCCGGCCAGATACTTCAGCAGCACCGTGCCGATCTGGAAGAACACCGGGTACAGCACCGCCGCCATGCCGTATGGCCACGCCTGCACGCACAGCTGGCGCACGCCCGGCGGACGCACCTGCAAGGCGGCGGCATCCTGCGCGCCGTGGCCGCGCAGCGCCCAGTCGCCGCGCGCCATCGACCGCCACTGCGGCATGGCGGCGAACACCGCCAGCACCGCGACCGCGCTGTAGCCCAGCGCGACCATTTCGATGCGCATGCCGGACCAGGCCAGTGCGTATGCCGCCACCAGCAGGCGGCCCAGCGGCATCCACAATTGCCAGGCGGCCAGCGCGCCGTGGCGCTCTTCCAGCCGCAGCTTGCTGCCGATCTGCTCGACCGCCAGCAGACCGATGATCACCGGCAGCAGCAGCCACAGCAGTTGCCGGGTACGCGCGTCGACCGGAGGCCCCCACTCCGCCCACGCGGCCACGCCGATCAGCGCGAGCGTGGTGCTGGCGACGATGAAGCGCTCGGACGCGCGCCGCCAGCGCTGGGCCTGCCAGCCCTCGGTGCCGAACACCTTGAGCCGGAACTGCGACAGGCCGAAGCCGGCGAGCGGCGCGATCAGGGTGATGGTGGCGAGCGAGGACGCGAACAGGCCGTACTCGGCCGGACCGAACCGGCGTGCCAGCAGGGTCTGCGCGGCAAATACCGCCACCGCGCCGGCGGCGGTGGCGAGCCACAACAGGGACAGCGCGTTCAGGGCGGGACGCAGCGGCATGGGCAGGATCCGGTTCATCATCCGGCCATCGCTCCCTGCAACTGCAACGGCACCAGCTCGCCGTAGACCTCGCAGGTCTTGCGGATGACCACCTTCTCGTCGAAATCGCTGAGTGCGCGGGCGCGGGCGCGTTCGCCCAGGCGCCGCAGCAGATCGCGGTCGTCGTCCAGGCGCGCGATCACGCGCGCCAGCGAATCGGCGCTGCGCGGCTCCACGTGCAACCCGTCCTCGCCATCGCGGCTCACCACCTCGCGGCAGCCCGGAAGGTTGGTGGTCACCAGCGCGATGCCGCAGGCGCCGGCCTCGATCAGGCTTTTCGGCACGCCCTCGCGGTAATAGCTCGGCAGCGCCATGACATCGACGGAACGCAGCAGCGCCGGCATGTCCTCGACATGGCCCAGCCACTCCAGCGTGCCCTGCGCGTGCCATGCCTCGACCTCGGCCGCAGGCACCGAATGCGGATTGCCCGGATCCGGCATGCCGGCGAGCAGGAAGCGGACATCGCGGCCCTTCGCGCGCAACTGCGCGGCGGCGGCGGCGTATTCGCGCACGCCCTTCTCGCGCAGCAGGCGCGCGGCCAGCAGCACCCGCAGCGGATGTCGCACGTCGCCGTCGGCATCGCGCAGCAGGAAACGGCTCAGATCCACGCCGGAGCCGCGGATCAGGCGGATGTTGTGCGGCGGCGCCAGGCGCGCGTCGGCGAACGCCTGGGCGTCGTCCGGGTTCTGCAGGATCACCCGCGAATGCTCGCCGCCCAGCGCACCGCGCATCAGCAGCGATACCAGCGGCCGTAGCATGCGCGCCTTGGCCCGATCACTGGAAAAGACGTAACCCAGCCCGGTGACCGCATTCACCACCGCCGGCACGCCGGCCGCGCGTGCCGCCAGCGCGCCGTACACCGCGCACTTGAGGGTGAAGCTGTGCAGCAGATCCGGACGCTCCTCGCGCAGCACCCCGACCAGCCGGGCCAGGGTGCCGGCCTCGCGCCAGGGATTGAGGCTGGAACGTTCCATCGGCAACGGCCGCCAGCGGATGCCGTGGCGCTGGAAACGTTCGCCAAAGTCGCCCGGTGGCGACACCATCACCACCTCCATGCCCATGGAGCGGAGCTGCAGTGCGGTGGAGAGTCGGAAATTGTAGAGGTACCAATCTGTATTCGCGAACAGGATGAACTTCATGCAGGCGCCGTGGGGGGGAAGCGTCGCTGTGATTCTAGAAAGTCGAGCCCGCAAAACCGTTCACGCGCTCACCACCAAATCGGCACGGAACCGAACAAACGGGCAGAAAAAAGGCGGCCCGAAGGCCGCCTCTGCACGCGCTCGTCATTCTGCTGAGCGCCAGTTCACTTGCGTGTGCGGTTACTTCGCGTAGCCGTTGCTCGTTACCCGGACATCGTAGATGTCGCTGACCCTGGCCACGTGCGCGCCGTTGCCCTTGTTGCCGTCGACGAACCCGGTCATGTAGGTCAGCGGATAGAGGGTCTTGTTGATGCCGTGCAGGCGGGTGTTGTTGTTGCGCGAGATGTTGCCGCTGTACTGATAGCTGCGGGTCCCGCTGCCGAACATGGTGCCGACCAGGTAGTTGTGCCGGATCGTGTTCTGGGCGATGTAGCCGCTCTCCGGACCGATGGTCAGGATGCCGTGGCCGCCGTTGTATTCGATGACGCAGCGCTTGATGGTGACGCCCTTCACCCGCTTGTACACCAGGATGCCGTTGCCGGCGTTGCCGTGGATGTGGCAATTCTCGATGTGAACGGTGGAGGTGGTGCGCAGGTCGCCGACGTCCGGCTCGATGTCGATGCCGCAGGCCGGCGCGATGCCGTTGCAGTCGCTGAATTCGCTGTCGTACACCTTGACGCCCAGCGCATGACCGATGGTCAGGCCCTGGCGGCGGTTGCCGGTGCAGACCACGTTGGCGATGACCACGTCGTTGCAGGGAATGGTCGGCGCGTTGGTGACCATCGCGCCACCGATCGAGATGCCGTCGCCCCAGCACTTGGACACGTGGATGTCGCGCACGGTGACCTGCGACGAGCCGCGGATCATGATGCCGTGGCCCCACTCGCCGGTCGTGCCCAGGTGGGTTTCGCGGTCGCCGATGATCTGGCCGCCGGAAATCTCCACGTTGCTGACCTTGTAGGCCATCAGCACGTAGGCGCGTTCCTTGTCGTTGCGCTTGGCGCGCAGGCGGGCGCCGTCCTGCAACAGCAGGTGCATGTTGCTGCGCAGCCTGACATTGCGGGTCGGATCGATGACGTAGTCGCCCGGCGGGACCACCACCGTGCCGCCGGTCGAGGGCAGCGCATCGATGGCGTACTGGAACGCGGTGGTATCGTCGGTTTCGCCGTCGCCCCGGGCTCCCCAGTCCTGGACGTTGAGCGTGGTACCGCCGCGCGTGCGGGTCGGCGGCACGTAGACCGCGGCCAACACCTTGGGGATCCCCGTCGCGTAGAGCGCCGCCGGCAGCGCCAGCAGCAAGGTTTTGCGCAAAAATTCGCGCCGAGGCGTCCCTGCCTCGCGCACGTCGTGCACGAGTGCATTGTTTTTCACAGCCATGACCCCTGCGGGCCAAATGGCCCGGTAATAGGAAAACAAAAGGAATTGGCCCGGACGAAAACCGTGGCCGATTGGGAATATAGGGAAGTTTCGGCCGTCGTGTGCGAGCAGATTCCGTATCTGTGAAACGGCTCAAGTACTGCTTGCGGAAGGATTCATTTTCCGCTGAAAAATGCGGGATTTTCTTTACCGGAATTCATGGTCGAGTCCGCTTTTTACGCGCGGTTTTGATTGTTCTCGGGACGAATGAAAATCAAGAATCCCCACCTTGTGGGAGGACGTGAGTCGCGAAGCGTGATGGCAGCCCGAATCATCGCGACTCACGTCGCTCCCACTGGACAGGACGGGGCTTCAGCGGCCCGGCCGGCTGCTGGGATCGATCTGGATGGATGAGGCGCCGCGGGCGACGTCCAGGTTCATCCAGCCGGCTTCCTTGCCGGAACGCTTCGCCACCTGGACGGCGTTGCCGCGCAGTTGATTGTCGCGCAGGCGGAATCCGCTGCTGCCCGCGCGCACGGTGATGCCGCGCAGGCCGTTTCCGCGGATTTCGTTGCCTTCGATGAGACCACCGGCGGCGGCACGCAGGTGGACGCCGTCGCCGCGGTTGGACAGGATCCGGCAGCGGCGGATGGTGACGTCGTGCACGCGCTCGTACAACTGGATGCCCGCGCCCTGGTTGCCTTGCACCAGGCAGTCCTCGATCAGCACGTCGTGGGCGTCGCCGCCCGGATCGGGCTCGACGTCGATGCCGCAACCGGGCAACACGCCGCCGGTATCGAGGAAGGAGCAACCCAATACGCGCACCTGGCGCGAGCGGCCGATGGTCAACCCCTGCCGGCGATTGCCCTGGCAGACCACGTCCTGGATCAGGACGTCGCGGCTGGGCAGCGGCGCTTGCCCGCGGACGCCGGACAGGCCGCCCACCGACATGCCGTCGCCCCAGCAGCGGGTGATGTGCAGATCATGCAGGCGCACCCGGCTGGAACCCCGCACCATGATGCCGTGGCCCCATTCGCCGGTGGTGCCGAGGTGGCGTTCACGATCGCCGATGATGCGCCCGCCGGACACCTCCACGTCATCTACCTGCTGCAGCAGCAGGACGTAGGCGCGCGGCGCGGCGTTGCTCATCGCCACCAGGCGGGTATCGGCCGTCATCGACAGATGCATGCGGCTGCGAAGGCGCAGGCTGCGCAGCGGATCGATCGGGTAGTTGCCGGCGGGCACGACCACCGTCCCGCCCGCCTCCGGCAACGCATCGATGGCCGCCTGGATGGCGCGGGTGTCATCGCCGCCACCATTGCCGCGCGCGCCGAAATCACGCACGTCCAGGCGCGTGCTTCCACGCGCCGCCGCCGCGCCAAGGCCGGGCAGCGCGGACAGGGCGGCGCCCGCGAGCAGGCCATGCAGGCAGCGGCGCCGCTGGCGGTCCATCGTCAGGCGGCTTTCTCCCGCGCGACCGTCGCCACGCCGCGCGCGGCCAGCCAGGGCAGAACGATGGCGAGCAGATAGAACTTGGAGGCGTGGTACTTGTTGTCGAGCCGACGCCGGTTGCGTTCCAGCCACGGCACCGCGCCTGGCAGCAGATCCGACAGTTCACGGGCGAAGCCGTGCACCTGGTCGAACCGCTGCGCGGCCAACCCGCACAGATCGAAACGGAAGCTGCCCTTGCGCTGCACGTACGGCAGTTCCGCGAAACGGGTCGCGATGTGGCGCCGGATCAGCATCTTGTTGACCCCGGTCTCCGGGTCGACTTTCTGCCGCCGCGGCACTTCGAGATGGATCCACTCGCGCAGATCGTGGTCGCAGAACGGATAGGCCGCGTCCAGTCCCAGCGCGTGCGCCGTGTACAGGCCCTTGGCGAAGGCGCCGGCCGAGCCGGCAATCGACATCGACATGTCGCGCCATTCCCAGGCGCTGGTGGCGGTGGCGATTTCCTCCTGGAACAGGGTCACCCGCGCACGCGAGCGCCGCGATATCGGATGCCCGAACAGCGCGTCCACCTCCGCGTCGCTGAAGCGCGAACCCGGGAACACCCGCTCGATCGGAGTCATCTGCAAGGTGCCCAGCAGAAAGCACGCCTCGAAGCTGCGGTCCACGCCGGGCAAGGCGGTGACGTCCACCGGCAGACGCATGCCGCGCGCCAGCTTGCCCAACAGGTGATGCTGGCGGTCGACCGGGGTGCCGAAATAGCTGTCCGCACCCAGCCCGTCGATCACGCCGTCGCCACCGCGCGCGCGCACCTCCGTGCCCAGGTCCGCATAGGAGAGCAGCGCGAAGTCGGCGGTCAGCAGCGGCATCCGCCCGGCCAGTGCCAGATAGCGGTCATAGGCGCGGCCGGGGTCGCAGACCAGCGATTCGTGGCGCAGGCCGAGCCGCCGCGCCACCTGCCGCGCCGATTCGACCTCGTTCTCCTCGCGTCCGCCCAGGTAGGTGATGCAGGTGGCGTCGGGACGCGCGTCGGCCAGCGCGATCGCCAGCGTGGTCGAATCCTTGCCGCCGCTCTGCAACAGCCACGGCGACGACATCCCGGCGCAGGAACGCTCGATCGCCTCGCACAGCTTGCGGTGATAGACCGCGATCCAGTCCTGCGGATGGCGCGCCACCTCCGGCACTTCACCGGCATTGCGGAACTTGAAGCGGAACCGCGGCGCGGTGTGCATGTCCTGGTCCGGCGAGAAGCCGAAGGTGACCAGCTTGATGCCCTCATAGATGGAATGCGGCGGATACACGAAGGCATTGCGCAGCAGGTCCGCGACCGACACCGGATCGATGCGCTGGGCGGTCGAGCCCGCCAGCGGGGAAAAGTCGGGCTTCCCGTAGTACGGGGACATGGTGATCTGCATGGTTCCTCCTTGTCGTTGCGATCCGCGTGCTCAGCGCGACCCGGCGGTGCGCGGCGCCGGCAGGTACTCGTAGTAGGTGTAGGCGTACTGCCCTGCCCCGCGCTTCTCCACGCCGTTGAAGATGGCGCCCTTCACCTCCACGCCGTTCTGCTCCAGGCGCTGCTTGGCCAGGGCGATCTCGCGTTGCTGGTTGAGGCCCCAGCGCACCACCAGCAGGCAGGTACCGACGTGCTGGCCGATCACGGCCGCGTCGGTCACCGCCAGCACCGGCGGGGTGTCGATCAGCACGATGTCGTAGTCGTGGGCCACGTTCTTCAGCAGCGCGGAGAAGTTCTCGTGCATCAGCAGTTCGGACGGATTGGACGGCACCGCGCCGCGGGAGATGAACGACAGGTTGTCGGCACCGGCGACCCGGCGGATGGCGTCCTCCAGTTCGATCCGGCCGAGAATCAGGTCCGACAGTCCGCCCTCCCAGCGCACGCCGACGGCGTCGTGCAGGGTGCCGCGGCGCATGTCGGCATCGATCAGCAGGACCCGCTGGCCGGTCTGGGCGATGGTCACCGCCAGGTTGGCGCAGACGAAGGTCTTGCCGACACCCGGACTCGGCGCGGAGATCATCAGCAGGTTGTTGCGTGTCTTCATCCGCGCGAAGTGCAGGCTGGTGCGCAGCGTGCGCAGCGCCTCCATCGCCAGATCCGACGGCGCGCTCAGGGCCAGCAGGCGCTGGCGCCGCTCGCGGCGTCGGCCGCCGGTGCGCTGGGTCAGCTCGCGGCCCTTCTCGCTGAACGGAATCGAGGCGTACACCGGCAGGCCCAGCAGCTCGATGTCGACCGGGTCCTCCACGCCGCGGCGGAACAGCTGGCGCATCAGCACGAAGGCGATCATCAGCACGGCGCCGAGCGCGGTGCCTGCCGCCAGCACCGGCAGCGGCTTCGGCCAGGCCGGGCTGTTGAGGTTGACCGCCGCCGGATCGATCACGCGGGCGTTGCCGACCGCGCTGGCGCGGGCGATGTTCAGCTGCTGCGCCTGATCCAGCAGGTTGGCGTAGGTCTGGTTGGTCACCTCGACATCGCGGTTGAGGCGGAACAGGCCCTGTTGGGTATCCGGCAGATCCTGGATCTGGCCCTGCAGGGCGGCGCGTTCGCCCTGGAACTGATCGATCTGCCGCTGCAGGGTCTGGTAGGTCGGATGCGACGGCGTGAAGCGATTGGCAACCTCGGTCATCTGGATGCGCAACTGCTGGATGCTGGCGTCCAAGGCGATGGTCCGATCCAGCAAGGCGCGGTTCTGCACCGCCACGTCCAGGGTCTGGGTGCGGGTCTGGAACTGGTTGAGCGCCGCCTGCGCCTTGGCCAGTTCCTCGCGCACGTTGGGCAGCTGCTCGGTGACGAACTTCAGCCGGCTGGCCGCTTCGGCGGACGTGCGGGCCACGTTCTGGTGCACGTACTCGCGGGTCACCTCGTCCAGCACGCGACGTGCGCGCTCGGGATCGGCGTTGGCGTAGGTCAAGGCGATGACGCCGGAATTGCGGCCCTGCTCGGTCGCGGTGATGTCCTGCTTGAGCGCCGCCATCACCGTGGTCGGATCCCGCCGGGTCACCTCGAAACGCATGCCCGGATTGGCCACCAGGCGGCGCACCAGCAATTCGGTGCCGCCGGCGCGCGCCGGCACGCCGGCCTTGCCGCGCAGGAGCACGCGGCCATCCGGAGTGGAGAGCACGTACTGGCCGCCTTCGCCGGCGGTGAGCCGCAGTTGCGCACCGGTCAATTCGCGCGGCACTTCCAGATGAGCCACGTCCAGCACTTCGCCGCCCCAGCCATAGCCGCTCAGGCCCAGCCACGGCGACGACAGCGCGCCGGGGTGGGACTTCTGGTAGCGACGGGCGATGAACTCACCCAGCAGCGGCAAGCGCGCGGGTTGCACGTCCACGTCCAGATCCAGTCGCGTCATCGCTTCGCCGATCACCCGGCGCGAGGTCAGCAACTGCACTTCCGTCGCGCCCGGCGAGGTGGAAATCGGCGGCGGTCCTTGCATGGCGGCGTTGGTGCTGACGCCCGGCGGAATCGCCGGCCGGTTTTCCACCTGCACCACCGCGTTGGCCTCGTAGGTCGGCGTCACCACCAGCACGTACAGCAGGCTGGCGAGGAAGAACGCCGCCGTCCCGAGCAGGATCATGCGCTTGTTCTGGTTGAGCGTCGCCACCAGGGTCGGCAGATCGACATCGCCCTCGCGGGGCGCGGGGCCCGGGGTCAGATCCGGACCGGGCGGAAATGTCCGCGTGATGAGTTGAGTGGCCATGGGGGAGTCACCTCGTTGCCAAATGGGATTCACGCAAGCCGGTCAGGACGCTTCCCGCACGCCGTAGGCGTAGCGGATGTCCTCGGCTTCGGGGGGATGGGGCGGATGGCCGCCGGCGGCGTGCAGGCGCAGCAGCGCGTCGGGGACTTCGTCGCCGGGAACGCCGTGGCGCGGGTCGCCCGGCGTGGCCGAGGCCAACGACTGGTAGACGGCCGGTTCGCTGAGCAGGGTCAGTACGCGGCCGGCGATGGCCAGCGCGGTGGTGCCAATGGCGATGCCGTTGCCTTCGGCATCGGGGGTGTCGCACACGCGCAGTACCGGCTTGCCCTGCAACTGGCCCGGGAAACCGCCGCCCTGCCCGGCCAGCACCAGCTGCGCGCGTTCGAGCAGGTGCAGCCAGGCCAGGTAGTCGGTCAGTTCCAGCACGTGCACGTTGGCGAACGGGTGCAGCGCGGCGGATACATCACCCGCGGCGATGTTGCTGGCGGATTCCTGCGGCCAGACGATGTCGACATCGGGCCGGCGGCGCGCGATCATTTCCAGCGCTTCGGCCAGCTGCGCGGCGGCTTCCTGATCCGGCGCGCAGGCGACCATCAACAGCGGGCTTTCCTCGCGCAGGAACGGAAAGCGCCAGGCAACCGCGCTGGCCAGCCGCGGCTCGGAGCGCAGCACATCCAGGCCGGTGCGCAGGGTTTCGGCGACGATGCCGTCCTGCACCAGCACGCGCTCGTCGGGCACGCCTTCCAGGCGCAGGCGCTGGCCCGCGTCCTCGCTGGCCGCCACATGCAGCGCCGCCAGCGACTGCACGATGCGCCGGCTGGCCTCGTTCGGCCAATGCGAAGGCGTGGCCGCGCTGGCGTCGCCGTCCACGCACACCACCGGCACATCGTCGGCGTGCGCGGCCAGGCTCAGCGCGAAGGTGGCGGGTGCGTTGCCGGGCACCAGCACGACATCCGGACGCACCTGATCGAGCAGTTCGCGCGCGCCGGTGACCAGCGCGTCGGCGCCGTCGTCGCCGGACAGCCGATCCTGGGCCTTCAGGCCGAACAGGCGCAGCGCCGCCTCGCCATCGGTGCCGGGCACCTCGGACAGGCACACGCTGGTCTGGAAACGCGCGTCGTCGGCCAGGCGCTGGGCGATCGGTGCCACGCCCATCGCGTCCGGAGTGGCCGCGACCACGCACAGGGCGCGCAGCGGGGCATCGCCCACGCCGTCGTGCGTGACCGGATAAGGTTCGTGATCCTCGCTGCTGGCAGCGGTCGAAGGGACGAAGCGGCGCGCGCCGTGCGGCGCCGGAACGAACTTCGCCAGTCCGCGTGAAGGCCAGCGGAACCCGCGCGTGCGCAGTTCCAGCAGCCGCGGCAGGCCCAGCAGGTACAGCACCGTGGCGGCAATGAACGAAAGCAGGTTGACGATGTCGGGTACCGCCCGCAGGGCGTAACCCAGCAGCGCCAGGACCACGCCGATCGACACCATCAGCGCCAGGGTCACGCGCGACGAGAAACCGCTGTCCATCAGCAGGTGGTGCAGGTGCTGGCGATCGGCGCCGAATGGCGAGCGCCCTGCCCGCACGCGCCGGTACATCACCGCCAGGGTATCCATCACCGGCAGCGCGACACACCACAGCACGTCCACCGGCGCCAGCCGGCCGACCCGCGAGTGGCTCAGGTAGATCAGGCTCCAGCCGAGCAGGAACCCGATCGCGGTGCTGCCGGCGTCGCCCATGAAGATCTTGCGCCCGTCCGGCCAGCCGAGGTTGGCGAAGATGTAGGGAATCAGCGCCGCGAACAGCACCTGCAGCATCAGCATGGCGCCCACCGCCGTCCATCCCGCGCGGTCGTACAGCAGGACCGCGCCGATGCATACCAGTGCCACCGATGCGGCCAGGCCGTCGATACCGTCGAGCATGTTGAAGGCGTTGATCAGCCCGATAACGGCGAAGATGGTCAGCGGGATGCCCCAGATGCCCAGCCGGAGATCGCCCGGCAGCAGCCCTCCCATGTGATCGACGTAGTAACCGGTGCTGAGGATCACCAAGGCGACGATCGCCGATTCAATCAGCAGGCGGGATTGCACCGTCAGGTGGACCACGTCGTCGGCCACGCCCATCGCCACGATCAGCGCGGCACCCATCATCACGCTCATGACGAAGCGATCGATGAAGCCCAGGTAGGCCAGGCCCACCAGCAGCCCGATGAAGAAGCAGATGCCGCCAATCAGCGGAACCCGCCCATTGTGCTGCTTGCGCGTGTCGGGCTTGTCCACCAGTCCGACCCGGCGCGCCCACGGGCGCATCGAGAAGATGGCGAACAATGTCACCGCCAGCGCAATCGCACTGGCGGCGATGATCCTCGGATGTTCCATCCAGAAATCCTCGCTACTCGCTTGTCCGTGATGGCCATCCTGTCCAACCGGTCGTCCCTGGCAAAACCACTGTCCCGCGTGATGCGTGCGTTAGTGGATCGTTCCGTTTCCAATCTACGGACAGCATCTTGATGAGCGCATGAAAGCGTGAACTGCGTTAGGGCATCGGCTCAGCTGTGTGCAGGCATCGCGCACATTCGTGAATCGGAACCGATCGCGATGCGTTCGCACCATGCGCGCGAAGATCGCTCGATGAGATCGAAGGCGCGCACGAAAGCGTCGCGCGGTTTTCCGCAGGGATCGCGTATTTCCTGGCGGCCTTGCCATCTTCCCAGCAGGTGCATGCGATTGCGCAGCGGTGGCGCGATCGCCTCCAGCGCACGCAATTGTCTTTGTTCCATCGCCAGCACGAGGTCCGCCTCGGCCAGCATGCGCAGATCGATCTGGCGGGCGACATGGTGATCCAATCGAAGACCATTTTCGGCCAGCAGTTCGGCCGCAATGGGATGCAGGCCATCGCCCACCCGCGCCGCCAGCCCGGCCGAACGCACCCGCAAGCCCGCCGCGCGCCCGTGCGAACGCAGCACGGCCTCGGCCATCGGGCTGCGGCAGATGTTGCCGACGCAGACAATCAGTACCTGGTACATCGCGACGCCATCATGTTCATGCGGTGCAGCCTGCCAGCGCGACCGTGTCGAGCGTGTATGCGCGCGCTCTTCACATGCTCGTCAGCGTTTTCGTTCTATGCAGGATGCTGGTGGATGAACGGCTTGTTGCGTTCTCCCTGAGCGTGATTCCAGCGGAAGCTGGAGTCCATTGCGGGTCCACGTACAGCATCCCGTCCAAAGCGAAAAGCCGAATGGGGTCCCGGCGTCCGCCGGGACGACGGACATTCCTGATCATGACCTGAGAGCCTGCCCATGCCGCTGCTGAGAATTCGACTGACGGGAAGCGAGGCCGACGCCGCCACCGTGATGAGCGTGGTGCATGGCGTGAATGGTGTCGAACGGGTCGAGGAAGTGGCGGATCTGATGCCGCACATGGACGACGAGGATTCCAGCTCGGCCGGACTGGTCGACGATCAGGGCGCCGGTGGCGTGCACGCCATCGAAATCGAGGTGCCGGGGCCGCACACCGGCGACGAGGTGCGCGAACTGGTCATCCGCAGCGCGGAAAGCCTGGGGATGGCGGTGGAATTCGTCGACGAGTTCTGAGCACGCGGCGCAAACGGTTGTCGCGCCCGCTTGGGGCGCGACAGATCCGCTCTCGACATCAAGTCCCTTCGTCTCGCCTCCTACATCATCTTGTCGCGCGCCTTCTCGGCACGCGCGGCGCCGATGGCGGTTTCGACGTTGCGTTCCTCTTCCGGCGGCGGCAGCACGGCCGGCATGCCCAGCGACTGGATCCACAATTCGCGGGCCCAGCCACGCGTGTGGTAGAGATGGTGATCTTCCTGCTTCTCCACCTGTTCATGCGCGGCCTTCAGGATCTTGCCTTCCTGCTTGCCGGCCTTTTCCGCGACCCGGCCGATCAGCTCCCAGTTCTGGTGATCCTTGGTTTCGGCCAGGACCACGCATTCGGCGGCGACCAGTTCGGCGGCGGCCGGGCTCGCTTCGGCCATCGCCATCTTGATGGCCTTCACCAGTGAGCGGCCCTGATGGGCGACGACCTCGCGGCCGGGACTGGCCGCTTCCGGATCCTTGCCAAGCTGTTCGAATACCTCCAGCAGGATCTGCTCGTGCTGGCGGGTTTCCTCCAGGTACTTCTGCCATTCTTCCCGCAGGTCCTCGTTCTGCACCGCCTCCAGGGCGGCGGTATAGACCTGGATGCCGCCGCGCTCGGTTTCCAGCGCCTGCAACAGCAGTTCGTTCACCTGGGTCTGGTCGGTCATGGATGAGCTTGCCATCGGATACTCCTTGCCGTCGGGTGGGAGACAACGTCATGGCGTTTTGCGCCAACTGGACATGGTTCTAGCTTCCCTCGCGCAAACGCGCCGTGATAGCGCGGCGCGGATGCCTGCATCCCGATTTAACGGGGCACGTTTAAACGGGGCACGTTTTAACGGGGCAACCGGTGCGGCGATGCACACACGCTCTTGCCGGGCTCGGGAGTACAAGCAAGCTCTCCCCTTTCCGGCGTGCGCGGCACGCGGGAGTCCCGATGAGCCCGCCAGCTGATTCCAGTTGCTGCTACCTGCCCGAACGCGCGCCACCGGTGAACGTGCCGCTGGCGATCTATGCTTGTTCGATCGATGACGTGACTGGCTGGTTCAGCGGCCGCTACGACGGCCGCGCCTGGCACGCGGAGCTCGCGACGGATGACGAGGAAGGCTGGTACGTTTTGGGTTGGCGCCAGCCGCATGCACCTCTGGACGACGCCTGCGTGGCCTGCGGCGGACTGCCGACCCATCCGCTCGGCCATGAACCGCCGCTGCTGCGCACCGCGCCGCCCCACTAATTGCCCGCAGGAATGAACCCGCGCTTTGCGGCGCCCGCTTCTTAACGAAGCGTGGATGCGCCCTGCACCCGCGGTTTCCGCCGCATCGCCGAAACTCGCGGGCGTGGATGCCGGAGTACATCCCGGTTGGCTGCATATTCAGTGGACGCGCTCCTTCGCGGAACGTCGCCTTGACCCGCAGCCCCACAGGAGAGCCGGCCCGAGACCACACCGGTCATCGGGAATGGCGGGTCAACCTCGTCTGGATCGCCAACCGGTTCTCCGCTTCCCGCACACGTTCTCTTGATGCCGGCGCGGGAAAGGTGCAGTCCTGCAAGCCAAGCAGGAGATGCGCATGGGCAAGACGTCGATCGAAACCCGCCTCGCCGAACTGGAAGCCCTCTGCCGCCGCCTGGAGCCGGCGCTGGATCGGCGCCTGCATCATCAGGATCAGGTGATCGAAAAGGTGCTGGAACACTTCGGCAGGCTGCAAGGCCAGCTCGCGGTGATGGGCTATGTCGCGTCCACCGTCATGCAGTCGGTGGACGAACCGGTGCAGACACGATTGATTGCCTGTCTGCAGGTCGCCGCGGAGAACTTCCCGCTCGGCCTGCCACCGCAGTTCGAGGACGGTTTCCGCGAATCGGCCGAAGCGCTGATTCCGGATATCTGGACCCTGCACTGAACCCTGGCGCGGCCGCTCACGGCGCGCGCGGATGTTCCGGTGGCAGCGCGGGACCGAGATGCTCCAGGGTCCTGGCCAGGTCCATCGGCCGGGCCAGCAGGTAGCCCTGCACCTGATCGCAATGATGGCGGTGCAGCCAGTCCAGCTGCGCGCGCGTTTCCACGCCTTCGGCCACCAGGGTCAGGCCCAGGCTGTGTCCCAGCGTGATCATCGCGTGGCAGATCGCCGCGCTGCGGTCGTCGTCGGCGACGTTGCGGACGAAGGTCTGATCGATCTTCAGCGCATCCAGCGGCAGCTGGTGCAGGTAGGACATGCTGGAGAAGCCGGTGCCGAAATCGTCCAGCGAGGTGCAGATGCCGTGTTTCTGCAACGTGCGCAGGGTCCGCATGGTGCTTTCCGGGCTGTCCAGCAGCATGCTCTCGGTGACTTCGATGTGCAGCGCGCCGCGCGGCAGGCCCTGACGCTCGTGCAGGCGGATCAGGCGCTCGGCGAAATCCGCCCGCCGCAGCTGCGCCGGCGATACGTTCACCGCGATCGGCAGGGCCGACCAACCGGCGGCGACCAGCTTGCGATGGCACAGCGCCGCCTCCTCGATGACCCAGTCGCCCAGCGTGGTGATCAGCCCGGCGTCCTCGGACAGCGGCACGAACTGCGAGGGCGGCACGAATCCGCCATCGGCCTGCGGCCAGCGCAGCAGCGCCTCCAGGCAGACCGGGCGCCGATCCTGCAAGCGGTAGATCGGCTGGAAATGGAGCATGAAGTCGCGCTGCTCCAGCGCCACGTGGATGCGCCCGATCATGCGCAGGCGCTCGCCCGCCGCCTGCGCCATCGGAGTATCGAAGACGCGGATGGGCACATCCTGCGAACGCGCCACGTGCGCGGCCAGCGCGGCATGGCTGACCGCGTTCTCGAACGATTCCCCGTCGAACCGGGCCACCCCGACCCACGCCTCCAGGCTGCGCCGCGAGCCGCCCTGCTCCACCGGCAGGGTCATCGCGCGATGCAGGGCGCCGGCCGCCTCGTCCACGGCCACCCCGGGCCGCAGCGCCACCACGAACGCCTCCGAAGGCACGAAGGCGGTTTCGCCCCAAGGGTCGGTCAGTGTTTCCAGCCGGTTGGTGAGGGTGTCCAGCAGGCGGGTGGCGACCGCCTGGCCGAGGCTGTCGATCACCAGTTCCAATCCACGCAGCTGCACGTACACCAGGGTGTAGCTGCCCTTGCCTTCGGCGGCCAGCGCGGTCTTCAGGCCGGGCAGGTTCAGCAGGCCGGTGGCGGTGTCGTGACTGGCGCGATAGTTCAGCTCGCGCTCGTAGGCGAGGGTTTCGCTGATGTCCTCGGCCAGCACCAGCCGCGCGGGCCGGCCGTCATAACTGATGGTGTCCGAGCGCACGTGCACGTCGATGACGCTGCCGTCGCGCTTCAGGTGCTTCCACACCTCGCCTTCGGGCGACGGCGCCGGTTCGGTCAGCGATTGCAGCATGTCCACGGAGCTGCGCGGCGGGCGGATGTCCATGATGGTCATCGCCAGGAATTCCTCGCGGCTGTAGCCGTAGTGGCGCTCGGCCGCGGCGTTGACCTCCAGGAAGCGCAGGGTTTCCAGATCGAACACCCAGAACGGCATCGGATTGCGCTCGAACAGCAGGCGGTACTGGCGCTCGGTTTCCAGCAGGCGCGCCTGCGCGCTGCGTTCGTTGGTGATGTCGACCACGGTGCCGGTCATCGCGGCGTCGCCGTCCTGGCGCTCGACCGCGCCGCCGCGGGTCAGCAGCCAGCGCACCTGCCCGTCCGGCCGGACCACCCGGTACTCGGCGGCGAAAGGTTCGCGGCTCTGCCAGGCCAGGGCAAAGCGCGCGCGCAGCGGTTCGCGGTCGTCGGGATGCACGAGCGCGTAGAACTCGTCGCTGCATGCGCTGTTGCGTTCCGGGCCAAGGCCGAAGATCTCGGATACCTGTTCAGACCATTCCACGCGCGGCGGCGACTGGCGCACGACCCAGCTGCCGGTCTTGCCGATCCGCTGCGCCAGACGCATGCCCTCGCCCGCGCGCCGCACCTCCGATATCAGGCGCTTCTGCGCGCGCGCCGCCTGGCGGGTCTGGCGCATCAGGTACAGCAGTCCACCCCAGTACAGCACGTAGACCGCGATCGAGCCGAACAGCAACAGGTACCACGCATGCAGGATTTCGTTGCGCCCCAGGCCGACGCTGACGAACACCCCGTAGTCGTCCAGGTGCACGCGCGAGGTGATCCGGACCACGCCGTCCACGCCACTGCGGCGGACCAGCGTGCTGCGTACATAGGGCGGGCCGGCCGGCAGGATCTCCGGGTAGCGGCGCCCCACGTAATGGGCGGCGTCGCGGCTGCGCGCCAGCACGGTGCCGCCATGATCCATCACCGTCACCACGCCATCCTTGCCGGTATCCAGATCGGCGACCAGGCGCTGGATCTCCGCCACCCGCAGGCGCGCCACGATCCAGCTTCCGTCGTCCATCGCCAGCAGCAGCGGCAGCAGCCACTCGCCATCCAGCTGCTGCAGCCCGCCGAAGCGCAGCGCGTGCGCCGGCAGTCCGGCGTGCGCCGCCGGGATCCGCAGGCCCTGCCCGCGCGTGATCGCGCGGCCGGCCGCATCCACGATGACGATGCTGTGCAGTTCCTGGTGCCGGCCCACCACCCCGGCCACCGCCTCGCCGAGCAGGACGGGCGCCGATTCGGGCACGGTGCGGAACGCCTGCTGGGCGTCGCCGGCGATGCCGGCCATGGCACGCTCCAGGTTCCGCAGTTCCAGCCGCAACAGGCGGGCGGTGCCGTCGGCCAGGGCCATGCTCTGGCGGCGGGCCGCATCCAGTCGCAGCTGGTGGTCGCGGTAGACGAAATAGCCCAGCAGATACGCGAGCAGGAGCGCCAGCACGATCCCTGACCAGGCGACCGTGCGGGTGGAGCGAACTATAGGCAATTCCTTGTGCGGATCCGTCATGGCAACGATGAGCGGCCAGGCAGCGGAATGGTCGGTGTCCCCCGGGCGCCACCATACCCCTGTACGCGCTCAAGCGGAAGCCGGTGGCGGCGGGGGCCGCCGGGCGGTCGGCGACCGGCGATCAGGCGTTCGATCCAGGCCAGCAGGACCAGCACGGACAGCGTGGCCGCGGTGATCAGGAACGCCAGCAGGTCGTAGTCGAATCCCACTGCCACCCCGATCACGGCCACCATCAGCAGCGAGGCCGCGGTGGTGATGCCCATCACCGTGCCGGCCCCGCGCTGGGCGAAGATGGTGCCGGCGCCGATGAAGGACACGCCGGCGATCACCGCCTCCACCAGCCGGAAGGGATCCACGGTGAGGATCGGGCTGGGCTCGCGCATGCTCTCGGCCATCACCAGGCTGCCGATGCCGACCAGGAAGGCCGCCGCGCCACCGACCAGCATGTGGGTGCGGAAACCCGCGGGCCGGTTCTTGATCTCGCGCTCCACGCCGATGCTGCCCGCCAGCGCCATCGCGTACAGCACTTCCAGCAGCACGTTCCATTGATCGGCGAATCCGGAAGGCATGCCGTCGTCTCGCAAGCCGGGAGATCGCAGCCTCGCGCAGCGATGGTCAACGCGCCGTGCGCAAAATGTTGGCGCGGGATGAAAGCCCATCCACGCGATGCTCACACCGCGCTACCTAGGATGAAATCATGGAAAGCGAAAGTACCCTGGCAGCGGCACCACCGCTGATCGAGGATGACTGGGCGCTGTTCCTGGATGTCGATGGTTCGCTCGCCGAACATGCGCCCACGCCGGATGCGGTGCGGATTGATCCCGCGATCAAACAGGCCTTGCCCGCGCTGTCCCGCAAATGCGGCGGCGCGCTGGCGCTGGTGAGTGGGCGATCGGTGCAGGCGCTGGACGCCCTTTTCGATCCGGTACACCTCGCGGCGGTCGCCGGCCTGCATGGACTGGAACGTCGCTGGCATGCCGGATGGGAGCCGGCACCGTCGATGGATGCCGGTTTCCTCGCGCTGGCGGCGGAAGCCGAGGCGATCGCGGTGCGTTTTCCCGGCGCCCTGATCGAATGTCGCGGCGGCTGCCTGTTCCTGCACTGGCGCGCGGCACCGGACGCCGCGATCGAACTGCGCGCATTCGCCGAATCCGCGCGCGCGCGGCTGCCGCACCATCGCCTGCATCCCGGCGCGCACGGCATCGAGATCCGCCCGCTCGGCATGGACAAGGGCGCGGCGATCGCGGCCTTCATGCAGGCGCCGCCTTTCCTGGGCCGGCGCCCGGCCTTCATCGGCGACGACCCCGCCGACGAACCGGGGTTCGCCCAGGTCAACGCGATGGACGGCGTGAGCGTGCTGATCGGCGCGCCACGCGTGAGCGCGGCACGCCATCGGCTGGCCAATCCCGGCGCGGTGCGCCGCTGGCTACTGGACTCCCTAAACGACGAGGTATTGGCATGAGCACCGATTTACGGCCGTCAGATTCACGGCCGTCCAGTTCACGACGGCGACCGGCAATCCGGGGCGACGGCGACGCGGGACGCACCGTGCTCGTCTCCAACCGGGTCGCCCTGCCCGGCGAAACCCAGACCGGCGGGCTGGCGGTGGCGCTGGCAGCGGCGATGGAAGATGGCCCCGGCCTGTGGCTGGGCTGGAGCGGTCGCATGGCCAGCGACGCGCGCCTGCCACTGGCGCGCACCCGCGCCGGCCGGCTGGAGTACGCGCTGCTGGATCTGCCCGCGGACGATTTCGACGCTTACTACCACGGCTTCGCCAATCGGGTGCTGTGGCCCCTGTTCCACTACCGCATCGATCTGGTCGACTACCACCGCGACCACCACGAAGCGTGGTGGCGGGTCAATCGCAGGTTCGCCGAGGCGCTGGCGGGCCAACTGCGCCCGGACGACACCGTGTGGGTGCACGACTATCACCTGATTCCGCTGGGCCAATGCCTGCGCGAACTCGGCATCGACAACCGGATAGGTTTCTTCCTGCACATCCCGATGCCGCCGCCGGACGTGCTGTCCGCCCTGCCCGTGCACCGCCGCCTGCTCGCCGCGCTGGCCTGCTACGACCTGGCCGGCTTCCAGACCCGCACGGATCTGGACAACTACCGGCATGCGCTGCGCCAGCAGGACATCCGCGCGCGGGGCCGCAGCGGCGCGTTCCCGATCGGCATCGACGTCGAGGCGATCGTGGCCTGCGCGCAGAGCGACGAGGCCCGCGTCGCCGAACGCGATCTGCGCGCCAGTCTGTCCGGCCGGCGGCTGGCCATCGGCGTGGATCGGCTCGACTACTCCAAGGGTCTGCCGGAACGCTTCCGCGCGTTCGAGCGTCATCTGGAAAGCGGCGCGCCTTCGGCCGGCCAGCTCACCTATCTGCAGATCGCCCCGCCCAGCCGCATCCAGGTACCCGAGTACCAGGAGGTGCGGCGCGAACTGGAAGGACTGGCCGGCCATATCAACGGCCGCCACGCCAAGCCCGAATGGACACCGATCCGCTATGTCAACGACAGCTTTCCGCAGAACGTGCTGGCTGGCTTCCACCGCGCCGCCGCGATCGGCCTGATCACGCCGCTGCGCGACGGCATGAACCTGGTTGCCAAGGAGTACCTCGCCGCGCAGTCGCCGCTGGATCCCGGCGTGCTGGTGCTGTCGCGCTTCGCCGGGGCCGCCGAGGAACTGGCCGAGGCACTGCTGGTCAATCCGCACGACGCCGACGCGGTGGCCGATGCCATCGACGCGGCCGCGCGCATGCCGCTGCGCGAACGCCAGGACCGCTGGCACGCGCTGATGGCGCGATTGCGCGGCAACGACGTCGGCCATTGGGCGCGTGGTTTCCTCGACCTCCTGCGCAACGGCGGCGATGCCGACGACACCCACAAGGTGCTGCCGGCAACACGGACCGGCGCGCCCGCCGGAGCGGCACTGCGATGAAGATTGCCCAGATCTCTCCCCTGCTGGAAGCGGTGCCGCCCCGCCTGTACGGCGGCACCGAACGGGTGGTGTCGTATCTCACCGAGGCGCTGGTCGCCGCCGGCCACGACGTGACCCTGTTCGCCTCCGGCGACTCGCGCACCTCGGCCACGCTGGTGCCGGGCCGCGAATGCGCGATCCGGCTGGACGAATCGCCGCTGAAGTCGCCGGTGGCCGCGCACCTGGCGATGCTGTCGGACGTGGCCCGGCGCGCCAACGAATTCGACATCATCCATTTCCATATCGATCTGCTGCCGTTCCCGCTGTTCGAGCCGGTGGCGGCGCGCACCCTGAGCACCCTGCACGGGCGCCAGGACAAGAAGGATCTGCCCGCCTTCTACCGGCGCTGGCCGGAATTTCCGCTGGTGTCCATTTCCGAAAGCCAGCGCCGGCCGATTCCCTGGGCCAACTGGCTCGGCACGGTCTACCACGGCCTGCCGGAAGATCTCTACCTGCCGGCGGAAAACCCGACCGGCGACTATCTGGCGTTCCTGGGCCGGGTGTCGCGGGAAAAACGGCTGGACCGCGCGATCAAGATCGCGCGCCGGGTGGGTCTGCCACTACGCATCGCGGCCAAGGTCGATACCCACGACCGCGTGTACTTCCGCGAAGTGATCCGTCCGCTGCTGGAGCAGGACGGGGTGGAATTCATCGGCGAGATCAACGACGAGGAAAAGCCCGCCTTCCTCGGCAACGCCCGCGCCCTGCTGTTCCCGATCGACTGGCCCGAGCCGTTCGGGCTGGTGATGATCGAGGCGATGGCCTGCGGCACGCCGGTAATCGGCTGGCGCTGCGGCTCGGTGCCGGAGGTGGTGGACGAAGGCGTCACCGGCCATATCGTCGATTCGATCGCGGCGGCCGGCGCGGCGGTCGAACAGGTGGACCGCCTGGATCGCGCCCGCATCCGCGAGGTGTTCGAGCAGCGCTTTTCCGTCACCGCGATGGCGCGCGAATACGTCGGGCTCTATCAGACCCTGCTGACGCGCCCGGATCTGCGCATGGTCAAGGGCTGAACGATGGAATCCGCCGCCGACGCCGCCCTGTACACCCGCTATGTGTTGAAGGACGGCGACAGTTTCCTGGTCGCCAACAGCTATGGCGACATCGCCGGGCCCGCCGAAGGCTTCTTCATCAGCGATACCCGGGTGCTGTCGGGTTACCGGCTGCGCTTGGGCGAAGAAGCGCCGACCCTGCTCAGCGCGGCGGTCACCCAGGACAACGTGCTGTTCGTCGCCCACCTGACCAACCGCGCGCTTTCGCCGCTGGACGAGGCCGGCACGCCGCAGGGTCTGATCCACATCAGCCGCAACCGCTTCCTGTGCCAGGAGCGGATGTACGAGCGCATCAGTTGCGTCAATTACGGCGAACAGCGGGTGACCCTGCCGCTGCGCTTCACCCTGGCGGCGGATTTCTGGGACATGTTCGAGGTGCGCGGCAGCCGCCGCTCCGCGCGCGGGCGGCTGATGGAACCGGAACCCGGCGAGATTGGCTACGGCTTCCGCTACGTCGGCCTGGACAACGTCGAGCGCGCCTCCTATATCCGCTTCTCGATGGCGCCGGTGTTCGCCGGCGCGGGCGAGCTGGAATTCCCGCTGGTGCTGGAACCGGACGAGGTCCGCGAGTTCTACATCGAGGCCGGCGCCGATCCCGGCGAGCCACCCTCGCGCGAGCGCTATCGCTACCAGGCTGCGCTGGCGCGCCGTCGCATGCGCTCGCGCCAGCGGCGCGGCGCGCGCATCGTCAGCAGCGGTCCGCTGTTCGATCAGTGGATGCGCCAGTCGCGTTCGGATCTGGCGCTGCTGACCAGCGATCTGGAAACCGGTCCCTACCCCTACGCCGGCATTCCCTGGTTCTCCACGCCGTTCGGCCGCGACGCGGTCATCACCGCGCTGCAGACGCTGTGGCTGGACCCGGGGTTGGCGCGCGGCGTGCTGCGCTTCCTGGCCGAGCATCAGGCCAAGGAGGACGCCCCGTTCCTGGACGCCTCGCCGGGCAAGATCATGCACGAGACGCGCAAGGGCGAGATGTCCAGCCTGCGCGAACTGCCGTTCGGGCTGTACTACGGCGGCGTCGATACCACCCCGCTGTTCGTGATGCTCGCGCATGCGTACTGGCGCCGCACCGGCGACGACGCGTTCATCCGCTCACTGTGGCCATCGCTGGAAGCGGCGATCGGCTGGGTGGAGCGCGTCTGCGACGCCAATCCGCTGGGCTTCCTCGACTACGCGCGCGGCGAGCGGAGCGGACTGAGCAACCAGGGCTGGAAGGACAGCGGCGATTCGGTGTTCCACGCCGACGGCCGGCTCGCGCCCGGCCCGATCGCGCTGGTCGAGGTGCAGGGTTACGTTTATGCGGCGCTGCGTGGCATGGCGGCTCTGGCGCCGCTTTCCTCCAACGAGGATCACGCCACCCGGCGCGCCAACGCCTGGGAGGCGCGCGCCGACCGCCTCCGGCAGGCGGTGGAAACGCATTTCTGGGACGAGGAGCTGAAGTTCTACGGGCTGGCGATCGACGGCGAAGGCCAGTTGTGCCGGGTGCGCACCAGCAACCCGGGCCACCTGCTCTACACCGGCCTGGCCGCACCCGAACGCGCGGCCGGCGTCGCCGCGCAGTTGCTGTCCTCGCCGTTCTTCACCGGCTGGGGCGTGCGCACGGTCGCCCGCGGCGAAGCGCGCTACAACCCGATTTCCTACCACAACGGATCGGTATGGCCGCACGACAACGCGCTGTGCGCCAGCGGCATCGCGCGCACCGGCTTCCGCGGCGGCGCGCCACGGCTGCTGCGGGGCGCGTTCGAGGCGGCCGTGCACTTCGACATGCGCCTGCCGGAGCTGTTCTGCGGTTTCTCGCGCACCCAGGGCGCGCCGCCGGTCGCCTACCCGGTGGCCTGCCTGCCGCAGGCGTGGGCGGCCGGATCGGCGCTGATGCTGTTGCAGGCGTGCCTGGGCATCGACATCGACGGCCGCAGCGAAACGGTGGAGATCAACCAGCCCGAACTGCCGCCGGGCATCGAGGACGTCACCATCAGCGATCTGCGCCTCGGCGCGCGCCGTTTCGATCTGGCCTTCCGCAAGGTCGGCGAACGCATCAGCGTGTTCGCCGAGGGCGAAGGCGCGCCCGGGCTCGCGGTCTGCATCCGCCAGTAGGGGCGACAGCCGGGCGTTCAGGCCAGCGGCACGCCGGCTTCGGGCAGCCGCCGCAGCAGTTCGTACAGCAGCGCGCCGCGCACCGCCGCGACCCGGCGCGGACCTTCGACGTACACCGACAAGTTGAAGAAGATCTTGTTGTCCTTCACCTCTTCCACCAGCACCAGCGGTTCCGGCCGCGGCAGCACGTCGGGGTTGGCGGATATCACTTCCCGCGCCACCGCCACCGCCTTCTCCACGTCGGTGGTCGCCGCCGGCAGTGGCAGCAGGATCTTCACCAACCCTTCGGAGCGGGTCAGCGTGCGGTTGCGCACCACCTTGGTGATCAGTTCGGAATTGGGCACCAGCACGGTGGTGCGATCGGCCATGGTGATCTCGGTCGCGCGCACGTTGATCCGGCGCACGTCGCCCTCGGCGTCGCCCACCACCACCCAGTCACCGACCCGCACCGGGCGCTCGGCCAGCAGGATCAGGCCGGAAATGAAGTTCTGCACGATCGCCTGCA
>OFCZ01000014.1_pt1 | contig 88366 bp, 69 predicted proteins | sample 1521011 | NCBI WGS metagenome assembly OFCZ01 (sample SAMEA2532532, study PRJEB24079) | metagenome | biome: bacteria; feature: seaside; material: soil | place: India | collected 2012-02-01 | depth 0.1 m | reverse complement strand
ATCCCGTTGCTGTACCTGATGCGGTACGCCATCCGCCGCTACCTGGGCGAGGACCGCGAACGGCAGCTGCGGCAGGAAGCGGCGGCGGACTGAGCGGCTCGAACGCGGGCGGTGCCAGCGGAGCAAGCTCCGCTCTACGTGGAGCCGGATGCCGTATCGCGTGGAGCGGAGCTTGCTCCGCTTCGCCATCCGGACCTCGCGCTGCGCGCGCCACCCCAACCCGCTATGCTCCGGCTTCCATTCAAACCGGGGAGAGGCTGGATGAATCTGTCGCGGACCGCGTGCGTGTTGCCCCTGTTGCTGATGGCGACGCTGTTCCCGTCGATGACCGCGCATGCGCAGGCGGACGCGACCGGTGACGCAAAGGCCCGCCGCGACGCCGCCATCGCCGGCCTGATGCAGCGCTACGACGGCCAGGTGCCGGGCGCTTCCCTGCTGGTCCTGAAGGATGGGCAGCCGGTGGTCGAACGCGGCTTCGGCCTGGCCAACCTGGAAGATCACGTGCCGGCCTCGCCGGAGACCAACTACCGGCTGGCCTCGATCAGCAAGCAGTTCACCGCCGCCAGCATCCTGCTGCTCGCCGAGGACGGCAAACTGAAGCTGGACGACCCGGTCAAGCGCTGGCTGCCCTCGCTGCCGGCGGCCGCCGACGCGATCACGATCCGCCACCTGCTCAGCCACACCTCGGGCCTGATCGACTACGAGGAGGTGATGCCCGCGGATCTGACGGGACAGTTGCACGACATCGACGTGCTGCACATCCTCGAAGGGCAGGACCGCACCTACTTCGCGCCCGGCAGCTCGTACCGCTACAGCAACAGCGGCTACGCGCTGCTGGCGCTGATCGTCGGCAAGGCTTCGGGGCAGGATTTCGCCAGTTTCCTGCGCCAGCGCATCTTCCTGCCGCTGGGCATGGCCGACACCGTGGCATTGGAAGAAGGCGTCTCCACCGTGGTCAACCGCGCCTACGGCTACAGCGAGACCGGGGGCCACTGGGAACGCACCGACCAGAGTCCGACCAGCGCGGTGCTGGGTGATGGCGGCATCTATTCCTCGATCCGGGATCTGGCGCGCTGGGATGCGGCGCTCTACGACGAACGCCTGTTGAAGAAAGCCTCGCTGGATCTGGCCTTCAGCCACGCCACGCCCACGCCGGAACCGGACGTGCCTTACTACGGCTTCGGCTGGCGCATCAACGGCGACTCGGTATGGCATTCCGGCGAAAGCATCGGCTTCCGCAACGCCATCGTGCGTTATCCGAAAGAGAAGCTCACCGTCGTCCTGCTCAGCAACCGCAACGATCCGGAACCTTATCGCACCGCCGTCGCCATCGCGGATCTGTTCCGCCAGCGCTGAACCTCACTTCAGATCGGCCAGGATCACGCGCGCCGCATTGTGCCCGGGCGCGCCGGTGACGCCGCCGCCCGGATGGGTGCCGGCACCGCACAGGTACAGTCCGGGCACCGCGCCGCGATAGTCCGCCTGCCCCAGCATCGGGCGGGCGCTGAACAACTGGTTGAGCGAGAGCGCGCCGTGGAAGATGTCGCCGCCGATCAGCCCGAAAGTGCGTTCCAGATCCAGCGGACTCAATGCCTGCCGGCCCAGTACCGAAGCGGCGAAGCCGGGCGCGAAGCGATCCACCGTGGCGGTCATGAGATCGGCGACTTCCCCGCGGTGATCGTCCCAGCTGCGTCCGCCCGGCAGCACCGGCGCCACGTGCTGGCAGAACAGGCTGGCGACGTGCTGGCCCGGCGGCGCCAGTGAATCGTCCAGCGTGGAGGGAATCAGCATCTCCACGATCGGCTCGCGCGACCAGCCGTGTGCCAGCGCATCGCGATGGGCGCGATCCATGTAGTCCAGGCTCGGCGCCAGGATGATGCCGGCGGTCAGGTGATCGCCCTCACCCGGCAGCGCGGTGAAATCCGGCAGCCGCGACAGCGCCACGTTCATGCGGAAGGTGCCGGAACCGCAACGCCAGTTCGCCATCCGCTCGCGGGTAGGCGCGGGCACCTCGTCCGCGCGCATCAGTTGTTCGTACAGCAACTTGGGATTGACGTTGGCGACCACCGCGCGCGCGCGCAGGGTCTCGCCGTCGGAGGTCACCACGCCGACCGCGCGGCCACGTTCCACCAGCACCTCGCGCACGCCGGCGCCGGTACGCAGTTCCGCGCCGGCGGCGCGCGCGGCGCCGGCCATTGCCCGGGTGATCGCGCCCATGCCGCCGATGGCGTGGCCCCAGGCGCCCTTGATCCCGTTCACCTCGCCGAACACGTGATGCAGCAGCACATAGGCCGAGCCGGGCGTGTACGGACTGGCGTAGTTGCCGACCACGCCGTCGAAGCCGAACAGCGCCTTGACCGGCTCGCTCTCGAACCAGCGATCCAGGTATTCGCCGGCGGAGATGGTGAACAGATCCAGCAGTTCCTGGCGCAGGGTCTCGTCCAGCGCATGCAGCTTCCGACCCAGGCGCGCGGTGCGCAGCAGTTCCGGCAGCGCCTTCCACCAGCCGCCGTCGGTCAGGTTGGGCGGTGGTTCCAGCGCCAGTGCGCGAAGCACGTCGGCGATCGCATCCAGCCGCGCCTCGTAGGCCGGCAGGCGCTCGGCGTCGCGGGCGGAGAACTTGGCGAATTCGGCGCGGGTCTGGCCGCCGCCGGTCAACAGGTAGCCGCCGTCCGGCAACGGCAGGAAGTTGTTGCGCCGGCGCTCGACCACCCGCAGGCCGTGTGCAGGCAGATCCAGATCGGCGATGACCCGGGGCTGCAGGAGGGACACCGTATAAGAGGCCACCGAGTTGCGGAAACCGGGGTGGAACTCCTCGGTGACCGCCGCGCCGCCCAGCACCCCGCGCCGTTCCAGCACGGTCACCTTCAGCCCGGCCCGGGCCAGGTAGGCGGCGCAGGTCAGGCCGTTATGGCCCCCGCCAATCAGCAGGACGTCCCGGATTGCCTGGCTCACGGACGCTCTCCGGCCAGTGCGCTCAAACGGAAGTCGGGACCGGCACCGGCCACTGCCCGGAGACAGGCTCGCCTATAATTGTGACTAACCACGCAAACTGGATGGCAGGGGACAGGCTTGGCGATCACGATGTTGGTCCGGAGGATGGGAATCCGCGCGGGGCTGCTGCTGGCCCTGGCGTCGGCCTGCGTCCCCGCGTTCGCCGAAGACTGGGTCTACCGGGTCCGCCCCGGCGACACCCTGTGGGATCTCGGCGGCGCCTATCTGAAACCCGGAATCGACTGGCATCGGCTTCAAGAGCATAACCGCATTGGCGATCCCTATCGGCTCGCGCCTGGCAGCCGTTTGCGCTTTCCGTTGACATGGCTGCGCCAACAGCCGGCGCAGGCACGCGTGGTCGCGCTGATCGGCAAGGCCACCGCCGTCACCACCGCCGGTACCCAACGCCCGATCAGCGAAGGCATGGAACTGGGCGCGGGCAGTCGCCTGCTGACCGCCGCCGGCGCGTCGCTGAGTCTGCAATTCGCCGACGGTTCCCGCCTGCGTCTGCGCGAAGGCAGCGAACTGGTGCTGGATCGCCTGACCCGCTATGGCCGCACCGGCATGGTGGATACGCGCCTGCGACTGCAGCGCGGTCGCATCAACAACGAAGTCCAGCACCTGCGCGGCCCGGGTTCGCGCTTCATCGTCGACACGCCCACCGCCTCCTCGGCCGTGCGCGGCACCCGCTTCCGCATCCACAGCGATGATCGCGGCACCCAGGCGGAAGTGCTGGATGGACGCGTCGCGGTGACCGTGGGGCGGCGTGCGACCCTGCTCCAACCCGGCTTCGGCGCGCATGCGCACGCTGGCGAAGGCGTCTCGCCGCAACCGGTCGCTTTGCTGCCCGCGCCGGATCTGGCTTCGGTCGCCGCGCAGCAGGACAGCGTCCGCCCGCAGTTCGCCTGGCCCGCGATCGCCGGCGCCAGCGGCTACCGGATCCTGATCAGCCCGCATGCGGATTTCGCCGCGCTCGTCGCCGATCTCGCCACCACCGCGCCCTCGGTCACCGCGCCGGTACTGGAACCGGGCCGGTACCACCTGCGGGTCAGCGCGATCGACGGCACCGGCCTGGAAGGCCGCGAGAGCGACGCTGCGTTCCGCATCGAGGGCCGCCCCGAGCCTCCCTACGCCATCGCCCCGTCGGCCGGCAGCCTGGTCCGCCAGGACCGGCCGGCACTGCGCTGGACCCAGGCGCCGGAAGCCCGCCGCTACCGCTATGAAGTGGCGGACAACCCCGAATTCCGCGAACCGCGCGCGCGCGGGGACGAGGTGCGCGGAGAAGCGATCACGGTCGCAGAGCCGCTGCCGCCCGGCGCGTACTATTGGCGGGTGGGCAGCATCGATGCCCAGGGGAAGAAGGGGCCATTTGGAGACGCGATCGCCTTCACCGTCCGTCCGCTGGATCCGATCGACGACATCGATCTGGACAAGGAAGGCGCACGCGTCGATGGCATCACTTTCCGCTGGCGGGCCGGCCAGCCCGGCCAGCGTTACCGGTTCCAGATGTCGCGCTCGCCGTCGTTTGAAAAGCTGCGCGTCGACGAGACGGTCGAACAACCCGAAATCACCGTGCCCAAGCTGGCCGGTGGCACCTGGTACCTGCGCGCGCAGGCCATCGACACCGACGGCGCAACGGGCGAGTTCGCACCGGCGCAGAAGGTCAAGCTGCCCTGCCGGCTGTGCCGGGTGGGTGCCGGTGCGGGCGCGGTCCTGCTCCTGTTGAGCCTATGACCACTTCTCCTTCAACGCCCAAGCCCAGGAGCCGCCTGCTGATCGCGCTGGGCGCGGCCGCGATCGTGGCCTGCCTGATCCTGACCGGGCTGGTCACGCGGATGGATCAATGGCTGTACGACCAACTCGGCCCGCTGGTGTCGCAGGAGGCGGACAACCGCATCGTCGTCGTTGCCATCGACGAAAAGAGCCTGAGCGAACTGGGGCGCTGGCCGTGGTCGCGGCGCCAGCATGCGCGGCTAATCGATGAACTCGGCCGCATCGGCGTGCGCGGCATCGGCCTGGATCTGCTGTTGTCCGAGCCGGCGCTGTTCGACCCCGAAGGCGACGCCCTGCTGGCACGCGCGATGGGCCGCCACGGCAAGGTGGTGCTGCCGGTGCTGGCCGAAGCGACCCAGGTCAATGGGCCGCTGGTGGAACTGCTGCCGATTCCGGAATTCTCCGCCTCGGTCGCCTCGCTGGGCCATGTGGATCTGGCGGCGGACGACGACGGCGTGGTGCGCAGCGCCTATCTGCGCGCCGGCCAGGGCTCGCCGCGCTGGCCGGCGCTGGCGCTGGCCCTCAGCCAACTGGACCAGCCGCTGGCCCAGAACGACGACCTGCCGGGCGAACGCCTGTCGGATCAGGCACAGGCGTCGCCGCAGCGCTGGGTGCGCGATCACCGCGTGCTGGTTCCCTACGCCAACCCGCCCGGCGGGTTCGCACAGGTTTCCTACACCGACGTCATCCACCAGCGCGTGCCGGCTTCGCTGTTGCAGGGACGCTGGGTGCTGGTGGGCACCACCGCGATGGGCATGGGCGACACCGTCAAGGTGCCGGGCCAGCGCGGCGGACGCGGACTGACCGGCGTGGAGTACGAGGCCAACGTGCTCAATATGCTGATCCAGGGCAGCGCGATCACGCCGATGTCGCTGGGCGGTCAGTTGCTGCTGTCGATCCTGCTGGTGTCGCTGCCGATGCTGCTGTGCGGCTTCGCGGCGTTCCGCCAGATCTGGCGGCCGGCGCTGGCGACGATCGCGCTGACCCTGCTGCTGTCATTGCTGCTGTTGCAGTTCGCGCGGATCTGGTTCCCCGCCTCGGCCACCCTGCTGGTGCTGGCGATCGGCGCCTCGGTCTGGGTGTATCGCCTGATCCGCCGCACCCAGCGCGCCGCCCAGACCGATCCGCTGACCGGCCTGGCCAACCGCAACAAGTTCAACCATGCGCTGGAGCAGGAACTGCGCGCGATCCAGCGCACCCACCTGCCGATGTCGCTGCTGCTGCTGGACATCGATCATTTCAAGCAGCTCAACGACAGCCAGGGCCATGCCAGCGGCGACGCGGTGCTGCGCCTGCTGGCGCGGGTGTTGCGCGGACGCGCGCGCCGCCCGCGCGACGTGATCGCGCGATTGGGCGGCGACGAATTCGCGGTGCTGCTGCCGGAAACCTCCGCGCAGGCGGCCGCCACCATCGCCACCACCATCCACGTCGACCTGGCCAATCTCGCCGCCCGCACCGAACGCGCGCTCGACGCGCCGCCGTTCACCGCCAGCATCGGCATCCACACCACCCAGGCCGGCGACAACCTCGATTCGGCCGAAGTGTTCGAACGCGCCGATGCGGCGCTTTACCAGGCCAAGCAGGCTGGCCGCAACCGCAGCGTCAGCCACGCCCCCGCGATGCCCTGATCGCCGCGGTCCGCGCCGGATTCGGACGTCCGGTTGTCAGACGTCCAGTTGCATGCCCGGCCGCGCCAGTTCCGCGGTCACGCCGAAGCGCTCGCCGATTTCGCCGGCCAGTGCCTCGCGCGCGCGATCCTCGCCATGCACCAGCACCACCGGCGGCGAGGGTTCGAAGCCGCCGTACCACGCCAGCAGGCCCTGCTGATCCGCGTGCGCGGACAGGCCGCCCACGGTGTGGCACTTCGCGTTGACCCGGTGATCGCGGCCATGGATGCGCACCCAGCGCGCGCCATCGACCAGCCTCCGTCCCAGCGTGCCTTCGGCCTGATAGCCGACGAACACCACGTGCGAGCGCTGCCGATCCAGGTTGTGGGCCAGATGGTGCTGGATGCGGCCGCCGTTGGCCATGCCCGAGCCGGCGATGATGATCGCGCCGCTGGTGATCGCGTTGATCGCCATCGACTCGGCGGTGCTTTCGGTGACGTGCAGGTTGGGCAGGCGGAACGGGTTGGGCGAACCGCGCCAGACTTCCTGCGCTTCCATGTCGAACAGTTCGTGGTGGCGCCCGTATATCTGCACCACCTTTCCCGCCATCGGGCTGTCCAGGAACACGCGCCAGCGCGACAGGTTCCACTCGTCCCAATGGCGCGCGAACCAGTACAGCAGTTCCTGGCTGCGGCCGACCGCGAACGCGGGTATCAGCACGTTGCCGCGATCGGACCAGGCCTCCGCCAGGATGTCGCCCAGCTCGCGCACGGTGGCGGGACGATCGCGATGGTTGCGATCGCCGTAGGTCGATTCCATCAGCACCAGATCCGCCTCCCGCACCGGCGAGGGATCGCGCAGGATCGGCGTGCCTTTCTGGCCCAGATCGCCGGAGAACACCAGCTTGCGTCCGTCGGCCCACACCTCGACGATGCTGGAGCCGAGGATATGGCCGGCATCGCGGAACGCGATGTCCACGCCCGGCAGGATCGGCTGGCGCTGGTCATACGCCAGCGGCCGCGCCTGCGCCATCGCCGCCTGCACGTCCCCGCGTTCGTACAGCGGCTGGACCTCGGGCTCGCCGCCGCGCCGACGACGATTGGCGCGCTCGGCATCCGCCTCGGCCAGCGAGGCCGAATCCATCAGCATCACCGGCATCAGCTCGGCGGTGGCCGCCTGCGCGTAGATCGGCCCGCGGAATCCGCGTCGCACCAGCAACGGAATCCGGCCGATGTGATCGATGTGGGCATGGCTCACCACCAGCGCGTCCAGCGACGACGGTTCGAACGGGAACGGATCGGCGTTGCGCGCCTCGGCCTCGCGACTGCCCTGGAGCAGCCCGCAGTCCAGCAGGATCCGCCTGCCGCCCGCGTGCAGCAGATGCATCGAGCCGGTCACCTCACCGGCCGCGCCATGGAATTCGATCCGCATATCCGGCCTCCCTCGATGTCCGCCCCACCCTAGCATGGGGCGCCGACCCGGCCGTGACATGCCGGCGGAAGCGGTCGCGTACCATGACCTTCGACACCCCCCGCCTTTCCGGACGGGGAGTAGAGTCCGCGCACGTCCGTCTGGACACATCCATCCCAATGCCCTCCCCGGGCCGGAGTTGAAAGTGACCTTCCGTAAACCGCAGATGCTTCTCTTGTCCCTGGCCGTCACCGCGGCCCTCGCCGGCTGCTCCAAGCCCAACGAAGCCGCTTCCCCCGACGCCGCCGCCAAGGCCAGCGCCGACAGCGGCGAACTGCAGCTGAAGCTGGACGAGAGCAAGCTGCCGCCGGTGAACCGCTTCCAGATCGCCGATCTGGACACCAGCAAGAACGCCTGCGCCGATTTCACCGGCTACGCCAACGGCAAGTGGCTGGCCGCCAACACCATCCCGGGCGATCGCACCAGCTGGGGCGCGTTCGAAATGCTGGATGAGCGTTCCACCGCCGTGCAGCGCCAGTTGGCCGAACAGGCCGCCGCACATGCCAGCGCCACCGGCGTGGAGAAGATCGTCGGCGACCTGTGGGCCACCGGCATGGACGAGGCCAAGGTCAATGCGCAGGGCATCGAGCCGATCAAGGCCGATCTGGCCGCGATCGATGGCCTGTCGAACAAGGACGCGATCGTCGAATACCTGAGCACCAATGCCGCCAAGGGCCGCAACTTCCTGTTCGGCTTCGGCGGCGAGGCCGATTTCAAGGATTCCTCGATGGTGCTGGCCTACGCTTCCCAGGGCGGCCTGGGCCTGCCGGATCCGGAGTACTACACCAAGGCCGAGAACAAGGAAAAGCTGCAGGCCTACCAGGCGCACATCGCCAAGGTGCTGGAACTGTCGGGCGTGGCCGTCGCCGACGCCGCCAAGCAGGCGCAGGACGTGGTCGCGTTCGAGACCCGCCTGGCCAAGGCGTCCAAGACCAGCGAGGAACTCTCGCGCGACGTCTCGCTGTACTACAACCCGGTCACCCTGGCCGACGCCGACAAGCTGACCCCGAACTTCTCCTGGACCCGCTTCTTCGAATCGCAGGGCGTGAAGGCGGACAAGTTCTCGCTGGCGATGCCGGGCTTCCACCAGGAAGTGAGCAAGATGCTGGGCGACACCGACCCGGCGATCTGGCGCGCCTACCTGCGCTTCCACACCGTCGATGGCGCCTCGCCGTACCTGAGCGACGCGTTCGTCAACGAGAACTTCAACTTCTACGCCAAGACCCTGCGCGGGCAAAAGGAAATCAAGCCGCGCTGGAAGCGCGTGCTCGACACCGTAGAAGGCGAGGCCGGCGAAGCGCTGGGCCAGATGTACGTGAAGGTCGCCTTCCCGGCCGAGTCCAAGGCCAAGATGGAAACCCTGGTCGGCAACCTGCGCACCGCGCTGAAGACCCGCCTGGAAAACCTGCCGTGGATGAGCGCGGAAACCAAGCAGAAGGCCATCGCCAAGTGGGAAACCTTCACCCCGAAGATCGGTTACCCCGACAAATGGCGCGAGTGGACCGGCCTGGCCACCAGCCGCGACAGCTACATCGGCAACGTGCTGGCCGCGCAGGAGTTCAACTACAAGTGGAACCTCGGCAAGATCGGCAAGCCGGTGGACAAGACCGAATGGGGCATGCCACCGCAGATGGTCAACGCCTACTACAACCCGCTGCAGAACGAGATCGTGTTCCCGGCCGCCATCCTGCAGCCGCCGTTCTTCGATCCCAACGCTTCGGATGAAATGAACTACGGCGGCATCGGCGCGGTGATCGGCCACGAGATGATCCACGGCTACGACGACCAGGGCTCGCGCTTCGGACCGACCGGCAACATGGAAGTGTGGTGGACCGACGGCGACGCCAAGGCGTTCTCCGGTCTCACCGGCAAGCTGGTCAACCAGTTCAACGGCTACACCACCGAAGGCGGCGGCAAGGTCAACGGCAGCCTGACCCTGGGCGAGAACATCGCCGACCTGGGCGGCCTGGCGACCGCGTACGAAGCAATGAAGAAGGCCACCGAAGGTACCCCGGATCCGAAGACCGACGGCCTGACCCGGGACCAGCGCTTCTTCCTGAACTGGGCCACGGTGTGGCGCCGCAATTTCACCCCGGAAGAACTGGCCGTGCGCCTGAAGACCGACCCGCACGCGCCGGCCAACTTCCGCGCCATCGGCGCCCCGTCCAACCTGCCGGCGTTCGCCGCGGCGTTCCAGTGCAAGGCGGGCGATGCGATGGTCCGCGACGGCGACAAGCAGGTGGTGATCTGGTAATCCGGACTACGTCCGGCGGCACCCTCGAAGGCCCGGGAATTCCCGGGCCTTCCTCGTTTCCGGGCCGGGCATGGAAGTGTGCGCCGCGTTCAGGGAGTGTCTGCCCTGCTTGCTAGAATCCGCCAACTCCAACACCCCGGATTCCCTGATGTCGAAGACCCGCGCTGCCCTTGGCCAACCCTCCCTGCTCGCCTTCGCCCTGGTCGCCGCGCTGGGCATTCCGCAGGCCGAAGCCGCCAAGAAGAAGGCGCCGCGCGCTCCCGCCGTCAGCGCTGCGTGCAGCGATTTCTACGCCCACGCCAACGCCGACTGGCTGAAGGCCAACACCACTCCGGGTGCCAGCGCGCTGGGCCAGCTGCGCGAACGCACCGAACAGCAGCAGCGCGATCTGTTGCAGGCGGCGATGCAGTCGCCGCAGGGCCACGTGCAGAAACTGCTGGGCGACTTCTGGGCCAGTGGCCTGGACGAGGCCGCGGTGGAAGCCGACGGCGCCAAGCCGATCGCACCGCTGCTGGATCGCATCAACGCGATCAAGAAGGCCAAGGACGTCGCGCCGGCGATCGCGGCGCTGCACCAGGTCGGCATTCCGGTCGCCTTCAATTTCAGTCCCGACGTGGATCTGCGCGCGCTCGATCGCCACATCGGCTACTTCATGCAGGGCGGCCTGGGCCTGCCGGATCCGGCCTACTACACCCGCAATGACGCCGACACCAAGCAGGTGATGGATCGCTACCGCGCCTACGTGAAGCAGATCCTCGCCCTCACCGGCACCGCGCAGAACCGCCTGGACACCGACGCGCAGGCAGTGCTGGATCTGGAAACCCGCCTGGCCCGCGTGTCCAAGCCGCTGCTGGACCTGCGCGATCCGATCTCCAACTTCGCCCCCGTCGCCACCAAGAACCTGGGCAAGCAGTACCGCAACCTGCAGATCGACGCTTTCCTCAAGGCGCAGGGCGTCAGCGACGACACCGTGTCGATTGCCGATCCGGCGCTGTTCAAGCAGGTCGACGCGCTGGTCGCCAGCCTCAAGCCGGACCAGTGGAAGGCCTACCTGCGCTGGCGCGTGGGCGATGCGATGGCGCCCTATCTGGCCAAGTCGTTCCGCGACGCCGAGTTCGAGTTCCGCGGCAAGGTCCTGCGCGGTGAAACCACGCCACCGGCGCGCTGGCAGCAGGTGCTGGGTGCGATCAACCTGGCCGCCGGCCCGATGCTGGGCAAGGAATACGCCGAACGTTACCTGCCCAGGTCCAGCGACCAGCAGGCCGAAGCGATCGCAGGCCAGGTGCGCGACGCGCTGGGCCGCGCGATCGAACGCGCCGCCTGGCTCAGCGATGGCGCCAAGGCCGAAGCCAAGGCCAAGCTGGGCAAGCTCAAGATCGAAGTCGGCACGCCGCACCGCGACGTCGACTACAGCGTGCAGCCGATGGGCCGCGGCAGCTTCGGCGGCAACATGCTGATCGCCTCGACCTGGCGCCACCGCGAGGAAATGAAGCGGATCGGCAAGGGCAACGCGGATCGCCGCTGGGACGTGCTGCCGCAGCAGCCGGCGCTGGCCTACGACCTGGCCCAGAACCGCCTCATCGTCACCGCCGCGGTGCTGCAGCCGCCGGTGTTCGATCCCAATCGCGATGCCGCCGGGCAGTACGGCGCCTACGGCGCGCTGGTGGGCCATGAGCTGAGCCGCGGTTTCGACAACAAGGGCCGGATGGTCGATGCCAAGGGCGAGCTGCGCGACTGGTGGACCGCCGCCGATCTGACCGCCTGGAACGCCATCGGCGCGAAGATCGCCGCGCAGTACGACGCCTTCGCCTATCCCGAACTGAAGAACGTCAAGGTCAACGGCAAGCTGGTCCAGGACGAGGCGCTGGCCGATCTGGCCGGCGTCGAACTCGCCTGGGACGCCTTCGCCACCGCCGAGCCGCAGGCCGCCACCCCGGCCAAGCAATCGTTCTACAAGGCGTGGGCGCAACTGTGGGCGCAGCGCATGGATGCCACTGAAGCCGCCCAGCGCGCCGCCACCGACGTGCGCGCCCCGGGCGTGTGGCGCACCAACGCGCCGCTGTCCAACCAGGCCGCCTTCGGCCAGGCCTTCAGCTGCAAGCCGGGCCAGCCGATGCAGCGCAAGGACGTGGATCTGATCGGCGAGTGGCGCTGACCGGATACGCCGGCAAGGTCCATGAAAAAACGGCGCGGAAACGCGCCGTTTTTCTTTGTACGCATGTCTTCGGCGTCGAACGCGGGCCAGCCGGCCCCGCCTACTTGACGATGCGCATCCGCGGCCCCGGCGGCCGGCGCTTGCCGAACGGCGGCTGCCCGCGCCAGTAGCGGATCATCAGCCAGCCGAAAATCATGCCGCCGAGATGGGCGAAGTGGGCCACGCCGGACTGCATGCCGGTGATGCCGAACAGCAACGTCAGCGCGCCGTAGATGATCACCAGCGTGCGCGCGCGAATCTCCATCGGAATCGGAAACACGATCATGCGCTGGTTCGGGAACAGCATGCCGTAGCCGAGCAGCAGGCCGAACACCGCGCCCGAGGCACCCAACGAAGGAACAGCCGGGCCACCGCCGGAAAACACCCACGAGCTCACCAGCAACTGGCACAGGTTGGCGCCGATGAGGCAGACGAAGTAGTAGGTGGTGAAGCGCTTCTCGCCCCAGGTCGCTTCCAGCGGCGAGCCGAACATCCACAAGGCCAGCATGTTGAACAGCAGGTGGGACAGACCGGCATGCATGAAACCGCTGGTCAGCGGCTGCCAGGGCATGAACGCATAGCGGCCGAAGTCGCTGGCATTGCCGGTGAAGTCAATCGGCCATTGCATGAATGGAAGCGTGATGGCTTCGCCCAGGAAACTCTGGAGCAGGAACACCACCACATTGGCGATCAACAGCGCGCGGGTAACCGGCAGCACGGGAGGAAACATGGCTCGCATCCTTCGGGAACGCGGCCATGATAACCGCGGAGCCTCAGCCGCCCGGCGGTCCCCACAGCGCCTCGTCCAGCGTGCGTGCAGCTTTCAGCCCGCGTACCCGGCCCTGCTCCACCCGCACGCCTTCCGCACGCAGGCGCTGGCTCTGCTCGCGATAGCCGCTGGAGCCCTCGGGAAACGCGATGCGGCCGTCCGAGCGCAGGACCCGGTGCCAAGGCAGCCGCGCATCGTCGTTATTGCTCAGTATGCGCGCCACCAGCCGCGCCCGTCCCGGCAGTCCGGCGCGTCGCGCGACCTCGCCGTAGCCGGCCACCTGCCCACGCGGAATCGCGCGGATGGCCGCGAGAATCTTCGCTTCCGGCGTGGCTTCGGCCATGGCGGGACATTCCGTGGGGAGAAAGCGGAAGTGTGGCGCGCGCCCCGCCTGCTGGCTACCCCGGCCCCCACAAACCGGCCTACCATACGGTTCTGCAATTTCCCGAGTCCGCCACGCCATGAAGAACTTCGAACAGATCCGCAGCCACCTGACCACCTCCGGCTATCGGGTGTCGGTCCAGGAGCCCTACGTGGCCTGCGTGGAACTGTCGCTGGACAGCGGCAGCCGGCACCAGGCCATCTTCCTGTCCGAACTCAGCAACGACGACGAGCGCAGCTACCTGCGGGTCAGCACGGTCATCGCGCCGATCACCGGCGTCGACGCGCGCCGCGCGCTCGGCTTCAACTGGCACAGCAGCGTCGGCTACCTCGCCATCGGCGAGCTCGACGGCGTGCCTTACCTGCAACTGTGCGAAAACCGCCCCTACGACGGCCTGACCCCGGCTGAAGTCGACCGCCTGGTCCTGGAAATCGGCGGCCTGGGCGACCGCATGGAACGCGCGCTCTCCGCCGAAGGGGATTTGCTCTGAGGCCGTGAGTCGAGAATAGGGAATAGGGAATCGTCAAAAAGCGGCCCTGGCCGGCGCTTTTACGATTCCCGATTCTCCATTCCCCATTCCCGTATCAAGCCCACCCAATCGCCTGCAACAGCCTCAGCAAGCCATAGGCGATTCCACCGGCGGCGGGGATGGTCAGGATCCAGGCCCAGATGATCCGCTCGACCACGCTGAATTTCAGTGCGCGGGGGTTCTTGGCGAAGCCCACGCCCATGATGGCCGTGGAGATGCTGTGGGTGGTGGAGACCGGCATGCCGAAATGCGCGGCCACGGTCAGGATGGTCGCCGAGCTGGTTTCCGCGGCGAAGCCGTTGATCGGATGCAGCTTGACCATCTTGTGGCCGAGGGTCTTGATGATCTTCCAGCCGCCCGAGGCGGTGCCCAGCGCCATCACCACCGCGCAGGTCAGCACGATCCAGGTCGCGATGTCCTGCTCGCCGGCGCTGCCCGGATGCAGGAACGCCAGCCAGCCCGGCAGTGCATCCAGCGCACCGGTAGCCTCGGCGCCGAACAGGGTCAGGGCGATGATGCCCATGGTCTTCTGCGCGTCGTTGTGGCCGTGCGCATAGCCCATGTAGGCCGCCGACAGGATCTGCGCCTTGCCGAAGAACCTGTTGACGAAGTGTGGCCGCGCCAGCCGCCGCAACCAGCCGGTTGCCCGCGAAAGCAATGCGATCAGGCCCCACAGCAACAGCATCACGCCGATGCCGAGCAGGAAGCCGGCGATCGGCGAGCTGATCATCGGCACCACCACTTTCCACAGGATGCCCTTGTTCTTGGTCCAGTCGCCGACCGCTTCGGACCAGATCAGCGCGCCCCAGTCGTTGTGGGCCGCGGCCAGCGCCGCGCCGCACAGGCCGCCAATCAGCGCGTGCGAGGAGGAGGACGGCAGGCCCTTCCACCAGGTGATGAGGTTCCAGACGATGCCGCCCAGCAGTGCGCACAGGATCACCTGCGAGGTGACCTCGACCACACCGGTATCGATCAGGCCGGAAGCGATCGTCTTGGCGACGGCGGTGCCGGTCAACGCGCCCACCAGGTTCATGATCGCCGCCAGCATCACCGCCTGTCCGGGCGAGAGCACCTTGGTGGCGACCACGGTGGCGATGGAATTGGCGGTGTCGTGGAAGCCGTTGATGAACTCGAACACGAGCGCGGCCAGGATCACCACCAGGACCAGGGTCAGCATGGGCCGGTCCTCAGCTGTTCTTCAGCACGATCTGGTAGGCCACCACGCCGGCTTCACGGCAGCGGTCGATGGCCTTTTCCAGGATCTCGAAGAACTCCTTGAGCAGGAACATCTGCAGGTGATCCAGCCGGCCGGAATAGATGTCGCGGTACAGCTCCAGCATCAGCCGGTCGGCCTCGTTCTCGATCGCGCGCAGCTTCTCGTTGAGCGCGGTCATGCGGTCGATGTTCATCTTCTTCAGTTCGTGGACCATCTCCACCACCACCGCCGAGGCCTGCTCCAGCATCGCCGCGCGCGGCGCGAAGTCGATGCCTTCCAGGTGCTGCAGGGCCAGCGAGTAGCGATCGGCGAACTTCTCGATCTGCTTGGGAATCTTGTACAGGGCCGAACCCAGCGCCTCGATGTCCTCGCGCTCGATCGGGGTGATGAAGCTGTCCACCAGGGCCTGGCTGATCTTGTCCGAGGTGGCGCGCTCGCGCAGGCGGGCCAGCTTGAAGGCGTCCAGCGCCGGCTGGCGGTCGCTTTCCTTCATCATGGCGTGGAGGGCCCGGGCGCTGTCCAGGGCGGCCTGGGAAGCTTCCTCGAGCAGGGTGTAGAACTGCTGGCCGGAGCCGAAAATGGTCTGCAGCGAGAACATGGGAGAATCCCGCCGTCGCGGGGCGGACGGCTTTAGGGGCGGAATTATGACCGTTTAGTGACCATTCTGGCGACGGTCAGGCTCGTCGCCGGCCCCGGGAAGCCCCTTCTCCGGCGCTCCGGTCCGGGTTTGGTACACTCCTCCGGCACCCGAGGGTGCACCCTATGGAAGACGACCCTACCTCCCCCTCGCACTGTCGCCCGCGATACGCATCCCCGGCGGCGCCCTCTCCGGCCATGACGGAGGGCCGCCGTGCTTGAACTGCTGATCGTCATCGCCCTGATCATCCTGAACGCCTTCTTCGCCCTGTCGGAGATGGCGCTGATGACCTCGCGCAAGCTCAAGTTGAAGCAGATGGCGCAGGAAAGCCGCGGTGCCCGCGTCGCCCTGCACTTGGCCGAGCACCCGGACAACCTGTTGTCCACGGTCCAGATCGGCATCACCCTGATAGGCATCCTGGCCGGCGTGTTCGGCGGCGACGCCATCGGCGCGATCATCGCCGGCTGGCTGGCCGAACTGGTGCCGGGCATCCAGCAGTACGCCCGCCCGATCGGCATCGGTACCGCCGTCACCCTCATCACCGCCGGCTCGGTCATCTTCGGCGAGCTCATTCCCAAGCGCCTGGCCCTGACCAATGCCGAGACCATCGCATCGGCGGTGGCGATCCCGCTGGACTGGCTGTCGCGCATCGCCCGCCCGGTCGTGTTCGTGCTGGGCGCGATCAACCGCGCCGTGCTGCGCCTGCTCGGCATCCGCGACGACAACCGCGGCGCGGTGACCGAGGAGGAAATCCGCCTGCTGGTCACCGAAAGCCACGAGCAGGGCGTGATCGACGTCGACGAGCGCAACATGATGAACCGGGTCATGCGCCTGGGCGATCGCACCGCCGACAGCCTGATGACCCCGCGTAAGAAGATCGTCTGGCTGGACACCGCCGCCGACTACCAGCAGAACCTCGGGGTCATGCGCGCATCCCAGTTCTCGCGGTTCCCGGTCTATCGCGCCAGCGACCAGGACGTGATCGGCGTGCTGGAGGTCAAGTCGCTGCTGGACCGCTTCGCCGACAAGTCGCCCGAGATTTTCCGCAACCTGCGCGAGCCGCTGTTCGTGTCCGAATCCACCCATGCGATGAAGCTGCTGGAAATCTTCCGCGAGGAACAGCAGTCGCTGGCGCTCGTGGTGGACGAGTACGGCGAAATCCAGGGCCTGGTGACCATCAGCGACCTGATGGGCGCGGTGGTGGGGCGCCTGCAGGCCGCCGAGAACAACGAGGATGACGCGCTGGTGGTGGTGCGCGACGACGGTTCGCTGCTGGTGGACGGCTCGTTGCCCAACGACGATCTGCGCGAACTGCTGGGCGGCGTGACCCTGCCCGACGATGACGAGTACAACACCATCGCCGGCCTGGTGATCGAACGCTTCGGCCGCATTCCGCACGTGGGCGAATCCTTCCAGCTGGACGGCTGGCGCTTCGAGGTCGTGGATCTGGACGGCGCCCGCGTCGACAAGCTGCTGTTGCAGCGCCTGCCGGAAGAATCCGGCGAAGACGCGGCGGCCTGACCCCCATGGATTCCGCATCGTCCCATCCGCCCCACGCGGGGACCCGCGCCCTGCTGGACGATTTCGCGCAGGGCGATCCCGACCAGGTCCTGCAACTGGGCGACCTGCTGTCCGGCTTCGGCCAGAGCGCATTCGGCCTGCTGCTGTTCATCGGCGTGCTGCCGGCGTTCATTCCGATTCCGGGCGTCGGCGGCGCCATCGGCGGTCCGCTGGTGATCCTGGTCGGCGTGCAGTTGCTGGTCGGCCTCTCCCGGCTGTGGCTGCCCGGCTTCATCGCCCGGCGCGGTCCGCACCGCAGCGCGCTGATTACCTTCCGCACCCTGCTCTCGCCTTGGCTGGCGAAGCTGGAGAAGCTGATCCGTCCACGCCTGCACGCCGTGCTGGATCACAAGCTGGCGCTCTCCTTCACCGGCCTGCTGCTGATACTGCTGGGCCTGCTGCTGGCCCTGCCGATTCCCCTCACCAACTACGTGTTCGGCGTGCTCCTGCTGCTGTTCGCCCTGGCCCTGCTGGAACGCGACGGCGCGCTGATGCTGGTCGCCTGGATCGCCGGTGGTACCGCCATCATCGTGTTCGGCTTCCTGTCCGGACATCTGGTCGCCGCCACCACCGAATTCCTCGGCCGCTGGTTTTCCTGATCCGCCCCGACGCGTAGAGCCGAGCTCGCTCGGCTGCCTTCCGCGCATATCCACATCCCGTTGCGGAGCAAGCTCCGCTCTACGGGTCAGACGATGAGCTGGGCGAACTCGGCGGCGGTGACGGGATAGCCGAGCCAATAGCCCTGGGCCAGATCGCAGCCGCGCTCGCGCAGGATGTTGAACTGGCCTTCCTTCTCCACGCCTTCGGCCACCACGGTGATGCCCAGCGAGTGGGCCATGGCGATGATGGCGCTGGTCAACGCGAGATCGTCCGGATCCCGCAGCATGTCGGCGATGAAGCTGCGATCGATCTTCACCCCATCCACCGGCACCCGGCGCAGGTGGCTCAGTCCGGAGAAGCCGGTGCCGAAATCGTCCAGCCAGACCTTCACCCCAGTGCGGTGCAGGGTCGCCAGCAGCGCGCTGGCGTGCGCCTCGTCGGCAATCACCGCGGTCTCGGTCAGCTCCAGGTGCAGCCGCGAGGACGCCAGGCCGGTTTCGCGCAGGCATTCGGCCACCACTTCCGGCAAATCCCCGTTGCGGAGCTGGCGCGGCGAAACGTTGACCGACACGAACAGCTGATCCATCGGATCCCGATCCGCGCTCCAGCGCGCGGCCGCGGCGCACGCCGCACGCAGCACCCGCGGGCCGATGCTCTCGATCAGGCCGCTCTGCTCGGCCACGTCGATGAAGACCGAGGGCGCCACCATGCCCAGTTCCGGGTGCTGCCAGCGCAGCAGCGCCTCGGCTCCGACGATGCGGCTGTCCGACAGGCGGAACACCGGCTGGTACAGCAGGCTCAGCTCGCCGCGCTCCCATGCGCCGCGCAGTTCCTGCTCCATCCGCACGCGACGCTCCACCGCCTGATCCATCGCCCGGCTGTAGAAGCGGTAGCAATTCTTGCCCGCGACCTTGGCCTGGTACATGGCGATGTCGCCGTTCTTCATCAGCGCGGTGGCGCCGGACGCGTCCTCGGGGAACAGGGTGATGCCGATCGAAGTGCCCAGGAATACCTGCCGATCTTGGATCACCAGCGGCCGGCCCAGTTCGGTAACCAGCTGTTCGGCCAGCCGGGTCGCCACCGAGCGCACGTCGCCGTCCTGGATCAGGATGACGAACTCGTCGCCGCCGAAGCGCGCCAGCATCGCGTCATCGCCGCCCAGTTGCTCCACCGCCTCGCGGATGCGATTGGCGAACTGCTGCAGCACCTCGTCGCCGGCCTCGTGACCGAGGGTGTCGTTGACCCGCTTGAAATCATCGATGTCGGCGAACAGCAGCGCCAGCTGGCGGCCGGCGCCGCGGAGCATCATCAGCCGGTGATCCAGACTCTCGCGGAACGCCAGCCGGTTGGTCAGGCCGGTCAGCGAATCGGTGTAGGCCATGCGCCGCACGTCGCGGTCGTGGCGGGCGATGCTGTCGCTCATGCTGCTGAACGCGCGCACCAGTTCGCCGACCTCGTCGTTGCGATGACTGACCGGGCGTTCGCCGTTGTAGTTGCCCACCTCGATGGCGTGCGCGGCTTCGGCCAGCTGCCGGATCGGGCGGACCAGGGTGCGCTGGGCAAACACCATGATCGCCACGCATGCCGCCACCAGCGCGGCCAGCAGCGCCCACACCCAGATCAGGTGGCGATGGCCGAGTTCTTCCAGGCGCGTGCGCGCCGCGGCGACCGCGCGGTCCTCGTGCCCGCGCACCGAATCCAGCGAGTAGCCCACCCGCACTCCACCGATGCGCTGGTTGCCGATCATGATCGGCTCCGAGATATCGACGATCTGCGGCGACCACTGGGTATGCAGTTCCGGCGTGCTGATCGCCTCGTAGGCCAGCGGGTCGCTCATCTGCTGCCCGTAGACCGCGATTTCCTCGGTACCGTCGTGGACGATCCGCCCCAGCGGGTCGTAGACCAGCACGTAGCTGACATCCGGCTCCTTCTGCGCGGAACGGACCAGCGTGCCGATGGTGTCCAGATCGAAGTAGTACAGCGGATTGGCCAGGGCGTCGGCCAGTTGCTCGACCGTGGCGCCGCCGTGCCGGCGCAGGCTGTCCTCGGCCATGCCATGCATGGCTTCGCGGGCCACCCCGGCCACTTCCTGCTGCATCGCCTTCTGCCGGTGCAGCAGGGTCGCCAGCAGTCCGATGACCACCGCCAGCATGATGGCCATGGCGGTGAGGAAGCGGGCTTCCAGGCCAAAACGCAGGTTGCTCTTCATTCGACCTGCTCGCGCACGCGGCCTACGCCCTGCCGCAGGTGCTCCAGCGCACGCCGCGAATCGGGATCCACCGGCAGGAAGGCGGTGGTGCGGAAGAACAGCCGCATCGCCTCGCGTGCCTGCGGATCGCTGGCGGCCTGAAGCAGCACTTCGCGCAGGCGCGCCTCGACCTCGGGTTCCAGATCGCCGCGCACCATCTCCAGCGCGCGCGGATATTCGGGGGTCTCGTGGATGATGCGGAAGTCGTTGCGGAACGAGGGCGGGATGCGGCGCGCGTCGTTCCAGTCCAGGCTGCTCACCACGCCGGCGTCGACCAGGCGCTTGTGGACCCAGGCCGCGATGTTCAGTTCGGTGCGGGCGAACACGTAGCCGACCGAATCCGGGGCCGGCCGGTCCATCGGCGACAGCAGGATTTCCAGCCGCTGGCCGGCGTCCAGCAGGTCCACCGCCGGCGCGAAGTAGGCGCTGGTCGAGGCGGTGTTCTGGAACGCGATCGCCCTGCCCTTCAGATCCTGAAGCTTCTCCAGCCCGCTGTCGCGGCGCACGAAGAACACCCCGTGGTAGCGCCCGACGCCGCCGCGCTCGGTCAGCGCCAGCGGCTTCGCGCCGGCACGATCCTGCAACCGCATCGCGGCGCCGGCGGTTTCGGTCACCCAGTCCACCCGGCCCCGGCGCAGGTAACTGATCATCTGCTGGGCGTCACGCGCCATCAGGATGCGGCCCTCGGTGATCCCGACATCGCGCATGCGCGGGATCACGTAGTCCAGCAGCGGCTTGAGCTGTTCGTAGTGGGCTTTGGGATCGTCGCTGATGCGGCCCAGGACAAGCACATGATCATCGCCACCGGCGGCATTGGCCGGTGCCACGGTGCCCGGCAGGAGGAACGCCCCGAGCAGCGTCAGGACGAATGCGAACCGGGACGTAGGCAACGAGGAGAATCCTTCGAAAAGGTGGTGGGAGCCTAGCCGAAATTGTGACTTTGGGACAGTAGATTACGTGCGCCCGTCGGCCAAACGGGCCATCCGCTGGGCGTCCGCCAGCACGCCCCGCAACAGCCTCACCTCCTGTTCGCTCAGGTCCGCGCGCAGGAACAGGCGACGCAGTTTGCGCATCGCCGAATCCGGCGTGCGGCCCTTGTGGAAATCGATCGCGTCCAGGGTCTGCCCCAGCTGGGCGAAGAAGCCTTCCAACTGCGCGTGGCTGGCCGGCGCATCGTCGGGATGGCGGCTTTCCGGCGCCGGCGGCGGCGTCTGCCCGCGCAGTGCCAGGCGCAGTTCATAGGCCAGCACCTGCACGGCGGCGGCCAGGTTCAGGGAGCTGTACCCGGGATTGGCCGGAATATGCACGGCGGCATGGCACACCTGCAGTTCCTCGTTGGTCAGGCCGGTGCGCTCGCGGCCGAACACTAGCGCCACCTCGCCTTCCGCCGCCATCGCCACCGCCTGGGCGGCGGCCTGGCGCGGCTCGAATTCCTCCAGCTGCACCCGGCGGCTGCGGGCGGTGCAGCCCAGCACGTAGCGGCAGTCGGCCACCCCTTCGGCCAGGGTGGCGACCACCCGGGCGTCGGCCAGCAGATCGTCAGCCCCGGCGGCGCGGCGGCTGGCCTCCTCGGCCGGGAACTGTTCGGGCGCGACCAGCACCAGCCGGGCCAGTCCCATGGTCTTGAGGGCACGCGCGGCGGCGCCGATGTTGCCGGGATGCTGGGTGCCGACCAGCACGATGCGCAGCCGGTCGGCCGCGGGAAGCAGGAATTCGGGAGTGTTCATGGGCGCAGATGTTAAACTGTGCGCGCCGGCCCCTGCGCCGCGCCGCTCTTTTCCACCGTCCATACCGCCCCCTGCCTGTTCCGAGGTCCGAAGCCATGCAGAAACCCGCCGTCACCGTCATGGTCAAAGCCGCCCGCCTGGCAGGCAACGTCCTGTTGCGCAGCATCAACAAGCTGGACGCGCTGAACGTGGTGCAGAAGGACCGGATGGACTACGCCAGCGAAGTGGACGCCGACGCCGAGAAGGTCATCGTCAAGGAACTCCGCCGCGCCTATCCCGACTACGCCGTGGTCGGCGAGGAAGGCGGCATCCAGGGCCAGAGCCGCTACACCTGGGTCATCGACCCGCTCGACGGCACCAGCAACTACCTGCGCGGCTTCCCGCACTACTGCGTGTCGATCGCGCTGGTCGAAAACGGCGAGCCCACCGACGCGGTGATCTTCGATCCCCTGCGCAACGACCTGTTCACCGCAAGCCGCGGCGCCGGCGCCCAGCTCAACGAGCGCAAGATCCGGGTGGCCGAGCGCAAGGACCTGGTCGGCACCGTCATCAGCACCGGCTTTCCGCCGCGCGAGCGCGCCCGCGCCGGCGCCCAGCTCGAATGCGTGCGCGAACTGCTGGTCCAGGCCGAGGACGTGCGCCGCACCGGTTCGGCCGCGCTGGATCTGGCCTACGTGGCCTGCGGCCGCCTGGACGCCTATTTCGAAGCCGGCGTGAAGGACTGGGACATCGCCGCCGGCGTGCTGCTGGTACGCGAAGCCGGCGGCCGCATCTGCGACTTCCGCGGCGCGGCCACCCCGCGCATGGACGGCCGTGGCCCGGCTTCCCGCCAGATCGTCGCCGGCAACATCAAGGTGGCCGACGCCCTGCAGAAGGCCATCGTCAACTCCGGCTACGCCGCCAGCTTCGACCCGCCGAAGGGTTGAGCCCGCCGTAGAGCCGAGCTCGGCTCCGCTTTACCAGCAGCGGAGCAAGCTCCGCTCTACGAACCAAAAAAGGCCGCGCGATGCGCGGCCTTTTTGTTTCCGGGTAAGAGGGAGACTTCCCCAACTTCCCCACTCCCGAACTCCCGGCCTCAAGGCCTCCGCGCCAGCGCCGCTTCGTCCTTGGCCTTGGGCATCAGATCCTGCTTGGTGACCTTCATGAAGCCCATGGTCAGCAGCGGGCAAGCGATGAAGATCGAGGAGATGGTGCCGATCACGATGCCGATCATCTGCGAGATCGCCATGCCTTCCAGCGAACCGCCGCCGTAGATATACAGCGCCAGCACGGTCAGGAACGCCACGAACGAGGTGATGATGGTGCGCGACAGGGTCTGGTTGACCGAGCGGTTCAGCACTTCCACCGGCTCCACCCGCAGCGAACGGAAGTTCTCGCGCACGCGGTCGAACACCACGATGGTGTCGTTGATGGAGAAACCCATCACCGACAGCAGGCCCGCCAGCACGGTCAGGTCGAACTCGCGGCCGGTCAGGGCGAAGAAGCCGGCGCAGATCAGCACGTCGTGCAGGGTGGTGAAAATCGCCGCCAGCGCGAACTTCCATTCGAACCGGAACGCGATGTAGATCAGGAAGCCGACCACCACGAAGATCAGTGCGTACAGGCCGTTCATGGCCAGTTCCTTGCCGACCTGCGGGCTGACGATTTCGCTGCGCAGCTTGGTCGCCGGGTTCTCCGCCGAGGACGCCAGCTTCACCACCTCGGTGGCGGTGCGGTTGGCGGCTTCGGAATCGGTCTGGCCCTCGCGCGGCTGCAGGCGGACCAGCAGGTCGCGGCCGCTGCCGAAGGTCTGGACCTGCGCGCCCTGGTAGCCCGAGCTTTCCAGGCGCTCGCGCACGCCGTCCACGTCCGGCGGGTTGTCGAAACGCAGTTCGACCATGATGCCGCCGGTGAAATCGAGCGCGTAGTTGAAGCCCTTGAACGCCATGGCGCCGACGGCGACCACCGCGAGGATCAGGGCGACCGCCAGCGACACCCAGCGCAAACGCATGAAGTCGATGTTGGTGTCGTTGGGAACGAGATGCAGCGGAAAGAGTTTCATGGTTCGGTTGCTCTCGTCAGATGGCCAGCGACTTCAGCTTGCGGCGGCGGCCGTAGATCAGCGTGGCCAGCGCGCGCGACACGGTCACGGCGGTGAACACGGAGGTCAGGATGCCGACGATCATGGTGACGGCGAAGCCCTTCAGCGGGCCGGTGCCGAAGGCGAACAGCGCCACGCCGGCCAGCAGCGCGGTCATGTTCGAGTCGAAGATGGTGCCGGACGCCTTGTCATAACCGGTGGCGATGGATGCCAGCGGTGGCACCCCGGCCCTCAGTTCCTCGCGTATACGCTCGTTGATCAGCACGTTGGCGTCCACCGACATGCCGATCGACAGCGCCAGGCCCGCGAAGCCCGGCAGGGTCATGGTGGCGCCGAACAGCGACATCACCGCGACCACCATCACCAGGTTCAGCAGCAGCGCGATGCAGGTGAGCAGGCCGAACATCCGGTAGTACACCAGGAAGAACGCCAGCGCGAACAGGAACGAGAACATCACCGCCTTGGTGCCGCGGGCCACGTTCTCCGCGCCCAGGCTCGGGCCGACCACGCGCTCGTTGATGAAGTCCATCGGCGCGGCCAGCGAGCCGGCGCGCAGCAGCTTGGCCAGGCCATCGGCCTCGGTCTTTTCCAGGCCGGTGGTGATGAAGTTCTTGCCGAACACGCCGTTGATGTTGGCCACCGAGATCACTTCTTCCTTGATCCGGGTGCTGCGCACTTCCTCGCCATTGACGATGTCCACCTGCGGGATGCGCTCGATGTAGACCACCGCCATCGGCTTGTTCACGTTGGCGCTGGTGAAGTCGAACATGCGCTGGCCGCCGATGTTGTTCAGCGTGACGTTGACCGCGGGCAGGCCGTTCTGGTCGGTCGAGGTCTGCGCGCCGACCATCTGGTCACCCGAGACGATCACGCGCTTGTTCAGCAGGATCGGAACCGGCTTGCCGTCCGGGCCCAACTCGCGGCGGTAGTACACGCGCGCCTCCGGCGGCACGTTGCCGCTGGCGACCGCGTCATAGGCATTGCCATCGACCACCGCGCGGTATTCCAGGGTGGCGGTCGCACCGATCATGCGCTTGGCTTCGGCGGTGTCCTGCACGCCCGGCAGCTGCACGACCACGCGATCGTTGCCCTGGCGCTGGATGATCGGCTCGGCCACGCCCAGCTCGTTCACGCGGTTGCGCAGGGTGGTGATGTTCTGTTCGATGGCGCTGCCGGCGATCTGGTTCAGCTCGCTCTCCGGCAGGCCGATGGTGATGCGCTCGCCTTCCACGTCGTAGGTCAGGGCGCCGCCGCCGACCAACGCGGTGCCGCCGGCGTTGGTCGAGGCGACCAGGGTCTTGGCCAGCAGGTCGCGCGCCTTGTTGGCGTCCTCGCCCGGCGCCAGGGCGATGGCGATGCTGTTGTCCGGGCGGCGTTCGACCGACTGGTATTTGATGCGGTTGTCGCGCAGGGTCAGGCGGGCGTCCTCGACGTAGGCGTCGACGCGCTTGTCCAGCGCGGCCTTCTGATCGACCTGCAACTCGAAGTGCACGCCGCCCTGCAGATCCAGGCCCTGCACCATCGGCCGGGCGCCGAACCGGCTGAGCCAGTCCGGGACCGTCGAGGCCAGGTTCAGCGCCACCACGTAGTTCTCGCCCAGCTCGCCGCGCAGGACGTCGTTGGCCTTGGTCTGCGCGTCCAGGCCCGGCAGGCGGACCAGCAGGCTCTTGCCGTCCTGGTCATCCAGCGCCTTGGTGGCCACGCCGGCCTCCTTCAGGCTGGCCTCGACCTTCTGCCGCAATGCCGCGTCGACCGCGTAGCCGCGGTTCGGGGTGATCTGTACCGAGGGATCCTGCGGGTAGATGTTGGGCAGCGCGTAGAACACGCTCAGCGCAACGACCAGCAGGATGACGACGTATTTCCAGCGAGGGAATTCAAGCATTGCGGCAACCCGCGCACACCCGTCCCGGGTGCGCGCTCAACGATGGTCGGAAGGGAAAATCAGGCGGACTTCAGGGTGCCCTTGGGCAGGACGTTACCCACCGCGGCCTTCTGCACGCGCACCCGCACGTTGTCGGCCACTTCGATGGTGATGAAGTTGTCGCCGATGTCGGTGATGGTGCCGGCGATGCCACCGGTGGTGATGACCTCGTCGCCGCGCGAGAGCTTTTCCAGCATGGCGCGATGTTCCTTCGCACGCTTCATCTGCGGGCGGATCATCAGGAAGTACATGATGGCGATCAGGATGATCGGCATCAGCAGGCCGAAACCACCCAGGCCACCCTGGGGAGCACCGGCGGCCTGTGCATGCGCCGGGGCAATCAGAAAATCGAGCAGATTCATGGAGTTATCCGTTCTTATGCGAAAGCAGCCGGGAATTATGCCACGCGGCAGGCATCCCCGTCCCGGCGCCTCGCCGGGCCCGGCGGGCGCCGACGGGACGGTGTGAAGACCGCCCCGCCCCGGAAAGGTTCCTTATCCCCATGTAGAGCGGAGCTCGCTCCGCTGCTCTTCCCGCCCCCGGACATTCCGCGCAGCCGGGCAAGCTCGGCTCTACATGACCATGGTTACCAGAACGTATTCGCTCAACGGGCAAACCCGGCTCGCCCCGCGTAGAGCGGAGCTCGCTCCGCTGCTCTTCCTCCCCCGGACGTCCCGCCCAGCCGAGCAAGCTCGGCTCTACAGGGCGCGGTTACCGGGCGCCTCCGCTCCGCGGGCGGCATAGAACGCCTGGCGGAAGTCGGCGAAGCGTCCCTGTTCGATGGCGGCGCGGATGTCGGCCATCAGCTTCTCGTAGTACCAGAGGTTGTGCAGGGTGCCGAGCATCGGCGCCAGCATCTCGTTGCAGCGGTCCAGATGGCGCAGGTAGGACCGGGTGAAGCCGTTGCGGCAGGCGTAGCAGCCGCAGCCTGGTTCGATCGGCTGCATGTCCTTCTCGTACTTGGCGTTGCGGATGCGCACGGTGCCGAACGAGGTGAAGTAATGGCCATTGCGGGCGTTGCGGGTGGGCATCACGCAGTCGAACATGTCCACCCCGCGCGCCACGCCTTCCACCAGATCCTCCGGCCGGCCCACGCCCATCAGGTAGCGCGGGCGGTCCTGGGGCAGGATCGGATGCATGTGTTCGAGGATGCGGTTGCGCTCCTCCTCCGGCTCGCCGACCGCCAGCCCGCCGATGGCGTAGCCGTCGAAACCGATCGCCTGCAGCCCGGCCGCCGAGCGCTCGCGCAGCGGCTCGTGCACGCCGCCCTGGACGATGCCGAACAGCGCCGCGTCGTTGCCCTCGTGCGCGCGCTTGCTGCGCTCGGCCCAGCGCAGGCTCAGTTCCATCGACTTGCGCGCGACCTCCTCGGTGGCCGGATACGGCGTGCACTCGTCGAAGATCATCACGATGTCCGAATCCAGCACCTTCTGGATGCGCATGCTCTCCTCGGGACCGAGGAACACCTTGCTGCCGTCCACCGGCGAGGCGAAGGTCACGCCCTGCTCGGTGATCTTGCGGCGGTGTGCGAGCGAGAACACCTGGAAGCCGCCGGAGTCGGTGAGGATGGGCCGGTTCCAGCGCGCGAAGCCATGCAGGCCGCCATGCTGGGCGATGACCTCCAGACCCGGGCGCAGGTACAGGTGGAAGGTGTTGCCCAGGATGATCTCCGCGCCCAGCGCCTCGATCTGATCCGGCAGGATGCCCTTCACCGATCCATACGTCCCCACCGGCATGAACGCCGGCGTTTCCACCGTGCCGCGCGGAAAGGTCAGGCGGCCGCGGCGGGCGTTGCCGTCGGTGGTGTCGAGCTGGAACTGGAGTCGGGACATGGGATGGCGGGAACTGGAAGAGGGAGAGCCGGATTGCAGGTCTTGATGTGGGAGCGACGTCAGTCGCGATGGTTTCAGTGCGTCGGAAACATCATCGTCGCGACTGGCGTCGCTCCGACAGGGGTCATGCGGACGGAAACAGCAGCATCGCGTCGCCGTAGGAGAAGAAGCGATAGCGTTCGCGCACCGCGTGCTCGTAGGCGGCGAACACGCGTTCCTTGCCGGCGAACGCGGACACCAGCATCAGCAGGGTGCTCTCCGGCAGATGGAAGTTGGTGATCATCGCGTCCACGCTGCGGATGCGATAACCGGGAAAGATGAAGATGCGGGTCTCGCCGGCGAAGGGTTGCAGTTCGCCGTCGCGCATCGCCGATTCCAGCGCGCGCACCACCGTCGTGCCCACCGCGATCACCCGCCCGCCGCGTGCGCGGGTGGCGTGGATGCGCTCGACCAGCGCCGCGCCGACGTTGAGCCATTCGCTGTGCATCTGGTGCTGGCGCACATCGTCCACGCGCACCGGCTGGAAGGTGCCCGCCCCGACATGCAGGGTGACGTGGCCGAAATCCACGCCGCGTTCGCGCAGCGCGGCCAGCAGCGGCTCGTCGAAATGCAGGCCGGCGGTAGGCGCGGCGACCGCGCCCGGCTCGCGCGCGAACACGGTCTGGTAGCGCTCGTCGTCGTCCAGCCCCGCCTCGCGCTGGATGTACGGCGGCAGCGGCAGGCGGCCGGCCTGCAGCAGCCAGCTTTCCAGTGTCGCCGGCACGTGGAAGCGCAGCCGGTAGAACTCGCCGTCGCGGCCCAGCACTTCGGCCTCGCCGCCGGCGTCCAGGGCAATCCGGCTGCCCGGCTTGGGCGACTTGCTGGCACCGACCTGCGCGCGCGCCTCGTTGTCAGGCAGCAGGCGCTCGATCAGGATTTCCACCCGCCCGCCGGTTTCCTTCTGGCCGAACAGCCGGGCCGGAATCACCCGGGTGTCGTTGAACACCAGCAGATCGCCCGGCGCCAGCCATTCCGGCAGATCGCGGACCTGGCGATCGGCGAAGGCGGCGTCGCCCGGCGGCACCACCAGCAGGCGGCTGGCCGAACGTTCCGGCAGCGGCGCCTGGGCGATCAGGGCCTCGGGCAGGTCGAAATGGAAATCGGATTTCTTCACGTGGGGAGCGGTTCCGGCAAGCCGCCCATTGTAAGGGAGCCCGCCCGGGCGGGCGTTTGCCCCCGGACGCCGGCGTTCAGCGCTCGAACTTGGTCGACAGGACGATCGACGAGGTGGTGCGCTCGACCCCATCGATGGCGCCGATGCGATCGGTCAGCAGATCCATGCCGTCCACCGACGGCACCACGCCCACCGCGATCAGGTCGTAGGCGCCGCTGACCGACTGCAGCAGGCGCACTTCCGGCATCGCGCGCAGCGAGGCGACCACCGAGGTCATCTGCTTGGGGTGCACGGTGATCATGATGTGCGCGCGGATATGCCCGCGCTCGTAGTCGTCGTGTACCCGCACGGTGTAGCCGCTGATGACGCCCTCGCGTTCCAGCCGTTCTATCCGGCTCTGCACGGTCGTCCGCGACAGGTTGAGCCGGCGCGCGATCTGCGCGGTCGAGGCGCGCGCGTTGTCGCGCAACAGGCTGAGCAGCAACTGGTCGGTCGCGGAGATCTTCATTTCAGGGCACTCGCCTCGTCGATTCGACGAAATCTACAGAAAATTCGTGCAAATCATAACTGTCAAACGACGAATTTATCCACATAATAGAGGTTTGCCGTCCTTTCCGGAGAACACCATGGCCCTCCTCGACCTGCTCGCTCCCCTCCGCGCCCATGCGGGCAAGCGCCTGACCACCGGATTGGACGACGCCACCCTCGAGCGTTTCGCCGCCGGCCACCCGACCCTGGTCGCCGCCATCGAGGCCGCCGCCGCCGAGCACGCCCGCCTGAAGGACGAGTTCGCCGAGCTGCTCGACCTGGACGAGGAAGCGCAGTTGCGCGCCGTCCAGGCCGGCTACGTCAATTTCTACCCGGACGATGCGGTCAACCCGTACGTGGCCCTGGCCGCGCGCGGTCCGTGGGTGGTGACCCTCAATGGCGCGGTGCTGTACGACGCCGGGGGCTACGGCATGCTCGGCTTCGGCCACACCCCCGAGCCGATCCTCGCGGCGATGGCGCGTCCGCAGGTGATGGCCAACATCATGACCCCCAGCCTGTCGCAACTGCGCTTCGACCGCGCCCTGCGCAAGGAAATCGGCCGCAGCCGCGGTGGCTGTCCGTACGCCAGGTTCCTGTGCCTGAACTCCGGCTCCGAGTCGGTCGGCCTGGCCGCCCGCATCGCCGACATCAACACCAAGCTGCAGACCGACCCCGGTGCGCGCCACGAAGGCCGCGCGGTCAAGCGCGTGGTCGTGAAGGGCAGCTTCCATGGCCGCACCGAACGTCCGGCGCTGTATTCGGATTCCTCGCGCAAGACCTACCAGCAGCATCTGGCCAGCTACCGTGGCGAGGACTCGCTGATCGCCATCGAGCCCTACGACGTCGAGGCGCTCAAGCGCGCGTTCGCCGATGCCGAAACCAAGGGCTGGTTCATCGAGGCGGTGTTCCTGGAACCGGTAATGGGCGAAGGCGACCCCGGCCGTTCGGTGCCGCCGGCCTTCTACGCCGCCGCGCGCGAACTCACCCGCCAGCACGGCAGCCTGTTCCTGGTCGACTCCATCCAGGCCGGACTGCGCGCGCACGGCGTGCTGTCGATCATCGACTACCCCGGCTTCGAAGGCCTGGACGCGCCGGACATGGAGACCTACTCCAAGGCGCTCAACGCCGCGCAGTACCCGCTGTCGGTGCTGGCGGTCAGCGAACGCGCCGCCGGCCTGTACCGCAAGGGCGTTTACGGCAACACCATGACCACCAATCCGCGCGCGCTGGACGTGGCCTGCGCCACCCTGGATCAGCTCACCGAACAGGTCCGCGAGAACATTCGCGCCCGCGGCGTCGATGCGGTTGCCCGGCTGGAGAAACTGAAGGACGAACTAGGCGGCCTGATCACCAAGGTGCAGGGCACCGGCCTGCTGTTCTCCTGCGAACTGGCCCCGCAATTCAAGTGCTATGGCGCCAACTCCACCGAGGAGTGGCTGCGCCAGCACGGCATCAACGTCATCCATGGCGGCGCCAACTCGCTGCGCTTCACCCCGCATTTCGCGATGGGCGCCGACGAACTGGAACTGCTGGTGTCGATGGTCGGCCGCGCGCTGCAGGAAGGCCCGCGCAACACCCAGGCCGCGGCGGCCTGATCCTCCCGGACCGCGTTTTCCTCGTGGGCGGACACCCCTGGCGGTGTCCGCCTTTTTTATGCGCGAGACGGGCCCGCACACCCGCAGAGCGGAGCTCGCTCCGCTGCACGCCCCCTCCGCCCACCGGCCAGCAACGCCGGCGGCGCTTCAGCCCGGCACTACGGTGCGCGCTTCGCCTCGTTGAACCGCACCATCACCGCCTGGATCAACGCCTTGGCCTCGGCGGCATCGCCATAGCCGTTCAACCGGACCGGATTGCGCCCCCTGGGCAGATCCTTGTACACACGGAAGAAGGCCTCGATGCGATCGCGCTCGATGGCGGGCAGGTCGGCGAGATCGCGGATGCCGGCGTAGGTGGGATCCACCTTGTCCGTCGGCACGCCGATGATCTTCTCGTCGGTCTTGCCGTCATCGACCATCCGCAGCACGCCGATCGGGCGGAACCGGATCAGCACGCCGGGATGCAGCGGCTCGCGGGTCAGCACCAGCGCATCCAGGGGATCCCCATCCCCTGCCAGGGTGCGCGGCATCGAACCGTAATTGGCCGGATAGGCGACCGGCATCGACTGGAAACGATCGACGAACAGCAACCCCTCTTCGTTGATCTCGTACTTGGTGAAACTGCCGGCCGGAATTTCCACCGCCAGCACCGCTTCTTCCGGCACCTTCGGCGACTGCGCGGCCAGGAACGGATGGACCACCACGTCGCCGGCGTGGGCCAGCGATGCGACCATCCCCAATCCCAGCAGGACGGCGGCGCGACTCATCGCGCCGGCTTGCAGGCGGGCAGCTTCAGCGCCCGCGCAATGGCCTGCCAGTCGAACGCGGCGACGGCCTTGTCGTCATCCACCGCGTAGAACACGCCTTCCGGGAAGCGTTTGTCGACCGTCTGGTCGAGCCACACGCCGTCGGTGTTGGCGGTGCGCTCGCCGGTGAACGCGCCCAGGTGTTCCAGGCTGAGGCGATCGAACACATGGAACACGCTGCGATCCTTGAACTGATCGGTGGCGATCCAGAAGCCGGTGCCGCCCGCGCACTGCGCCAGCGCCATGCCCTCGGCCTGCGCCTTGAACAGATCCGCGCCGATGTCGCGGCCGCGATAGCGACCGTCCAGGCCGTACTCGCGCAGGCGGGTGCCGGTCGCCACGTCCTCTTCCGCCAGCAACAGGCGATCGTTTGCGACATCGCCGAACACCGACTCGGCGATGCGGATCGCGCCGGCTTCGGAGGTATCGCCGAAGGTCCCCGTCAACGTCGCCGCCCAACCCTGTGGCACGCGACGCAGCTGGTAGCGCTTGAAGCGCCGGTCCAGTTCCGCCAGCGGCGGCGGCAGGTCCTCGTTCTGCGGCGACATGTAGTTGTCGCTGACGATGACCTCGTAGCTGTCCTTCTGCGGGCGCACCCACAGGCCGTATGGCTGCTTCAGATCCTCGGCGCCGAAGCTGAGCAGCGGCTGGAATCCCGGCAACTGGAACAGCTGCACGCGGTGGTTGTCGCGTTCGACCACCAGCACCAGGTCGTCGATGACGGCGATGCCGTTGGGACGCTGGAGCTGGCCCGCACCCGTGCCCGGTCCCCCGACCGTGCGCAGCCGCTCGCCGCTGACGCCGTCATAGACGATCAGCTGGTCGGTCGCCTTGGCGGTGGCGATCAGCCAGCGCTTGCCGTCCGGTGCCCGCCAGCTGGCGGGCGAATCGACGTTGTCGGCCGGCGTGTCGGCGGTGAGAAAGGCTTCGGCCACCACCACGTGCGGAATCTTCGCCTCGCTCAACAGCGGGTCCTTCTCCACGTTCTCGTCCGGCTCGCGATCCACCACCGTGGGCGCGACGCTGGCGCAGCCGGCCATGGACAGGATCGCCAGCAGACTGGCGAATGCGTTCAAGCGATGCGACATGCGTTTTCCCCTGGAGCGATTGACGTTCAACAAACCGCAATGTTCTACGCACCGATTATGACGTTTTGGTTGCATCGCCCCGGCTGCGCGGACATGCCATCTGGCCGTCACATTGCCGCCATCTACGCCCCGTAGAAATCGCCGTTTATCTTCACACGGGGAAAACACCACGATGAAACGCACCGCCCTGGCCATCGGCCTGTCACAGGCACTGCTCTGCGCCGGCCTGATCACCGCCATTCCGTCGGCCAACGCGCAGGCGATGCCGGATGGCGGCAGTGGCGGCGGCGCCGCACCGGCGGAAGATCCCAAGCAGTTGGACACCATCGTGGTCCAGGGCGAAATCGCCTACCGCAACCGTACCGACGACATCTCCCCCACCCTGTCCTACGACCTGGAGTACTTCCAGCGCTTCGAGCCGAACACCGTCGGCGACATGCTCAAGCGCGTGCCCGGCGTGACCTTCGTCGGTTCGGACATCATGGAGTTCGACGGCGTGATGATGCGCGGCATGGCGGCCGGCTACACCCAGGTGCTGATCAACGGCAAGAAGGTGCCGGGTGCCGGCGACGACCGCTCGTTCTGGGTGGACCGCATCCCGGCGGAAATGGTCGATCACATCGAAATCCTGCGCAGCAACAGCGCCAATCGCAGCGGCGACGCCATCGCCGGCACCATCAACATCGTCCTGCGTGATGCCTACGTGTTCGACGGCAGCTACCTGCGCATCGGCGTCAACCGCTGGTACGACGGCGAGGTGAACCCGACCTTCGGCGCGGTGACCAGCGTGGACGCGCTGGGTGGCCGCCTGCTCGCCGGCATCAACGTGCAGGATCGCTACCGTTCCAAGGTCAAGCGCTCGGACCGCTTCGCCGACCCGACCCGGCAGGAGCTGCTGAGCTGGGAAGACCAGACCGAGGTGAAGGATGGCCGCGACTACTCCGCCAACGTGTCCTATACCGCCGACGTCGGCGAGACCGGCCGCCTCAGCATCGATGGCTTCTACGTCAAGACCGACCGCGACGTCACCGAGGTCTCCCACGAAGTGGAATACGACGACGGTGACATCATCGATTCGCGCGTGCCCGGCCTGAACCCGATCGACCAGCGCAACTGGGGCATCGGCACCGAATACAAGTTCGACATGGCCGGCGGCACCACCGAGTTCGATCTTGATTACGCGCGGTTCGAGGACGACAGCGCCGAGAGCGAAGAAAAGCACGAGTACGTGAACGGCGAATGGGATGCCTCCGAGGCCGAATCCCAGGCCGTGGACGCCAAGGACACCGAAACCAGCTTCAAGATCGCGCACAAGCGCCCGGCGGGCGGCGCCGAACTCGAGTTCGGCGTGGACTGGCGACGCAAGAAGCGCGACGTCACCTACACCAACCATGCCTGGGAAGCCGAGGACGAAGGCGATCCGGTGGCCTATGAGCCGGACGGCGTGATTGGCTCGCTGATCGAGGAAACCCGCGTCGATCCCTACCTGATGCTCTCGGGCAAGGGCCAGGTGTTCTCCTGGGAGGCCGGCCTGCGCTACGAGACCACCCGCTCGGACATCCGCTACCAGGAGGATGACGACGCCATCGGTTCCGCCAGCAAGGACTACAACGAGCTGCTGCCTTCGTTGCACCTGAAGTGGGACCTGGACGAAGCCACCCGCATCAGCCTGTCGCTGGCCAAGAGCGTGAAGCGTCCGAACTTCAACGAGCTGATTCCCGCCCTGCTGGACGGCGAATACGGCGACAACGACTACGTCGGCAATCCGAAGCTCGACCCGGAGACCGCCAACGGCATCGACCTGGGTTTCGAGCGCCGCCTCGGCAAGCATGGTGTGATCGGCTTGAACTTCTTCTACCGCGACGTGAAGAACCTGATCGAACTGGTCAACACCGGCGAGCTGAGCGAGGACGCGCAGGACAAGTATGCCGAGGACCTGGAGGAATTCCTGGCGGACAATCCCGGTGCGACCGAGGACGATTTCCAGTTCGACGCCGAAAGCTGGCTGTTCACCTCGGCCAACGTCGGCGACGGCAAGGTCTATGGCGTCGAGTTCGATCTGTCGACCCCGCTGACCGCGCTGGGCATGCCGAACACCGGCGTGTTCCTCAACTATTCCTACCTCAACAGCAAGGTCACCGACTTCATCGGCGAGCGCCGCTTCAACGACCAGGCCAGGAACGTCTACAACGTCGGCTTCATCCAGGACCTGCCGTCGATCGGCGCCAGCTTCGGCGCCACCTATCGCAAGCAGGGCGACGCGTTCAGCCGCATCCTGGCCGAGGAAGTGACGGTCAAGTACGGCGATGACCTGGAAGTGTTCGTGGAGAAGCGCTTCGGCAAGACCATGTCGATGCGCCTGACCGCCGCCAACCTGCTGGACGCCTCCAAGGACGAGTACTTCCACAAGTTCGACAACCAGGCCGACCAGATCGATCGCGACTACGACGAGTACGAGCTGGAGACCGAGGAAGCCGGCCCGAGCTATCAGCTGGTCATGCGCTGGGCGTTCTGAGTACGGCCCTCCCCGTGGCTCACCCGAAGCCGGCGCAAGCCGGCTTCTTTTTTTTGTCGGACGGGCGGGTTTGATGCAGACTTCCGCCACCCGTCATCGCCGCAGGCCGCCATGAAAACCGTCGAAGTCCGCCATCCCCTCGTCCAGCACAAGATCGGCCTGCTGCGCGACGCCTCGCTCAGCACCAAGGGCTTTCGCGAACTGGTGACCGAGCTGGGCACCCTGCTGGCCTACGAGGCCACCGCGGATCTGGAAACCGAGGACGCGACCATGCCGGGCTGGGCGGGACCGGTCCAGGTACGCAAGATCGCCGGCGCCAAGATCACCCTGGTGCCCATCCTGCGCGCCGGCCTGGGCATGCTGCCGGGCGTGCTGGCACTGATTCCCGCCGCCAAGGTCAGCGTGGTCGGCTTGCAGCGCGACGAGGAAACCCTGCAACCGGTGCCCTACTTCGAGCGCCTGACCGGTCGCCTGGACGAGCGCGACGCGCTCATCCTGGATCCGATGCTGGCCACCGGCGGCACCCTGATCGCCACCATCGACATGCTCAAGCGCGCCGGCGCCAAGCGCATCAAGGGCATCTTCCTGGTCGCGGCTCCGAAGGACTGGCCGCGCTGGAAGCGGCCCATCCCGACGTCGAGGTCTACACCGCCGCCATCGACGATCACCTCAACGACAAGGGCTACATCCTGCCGGGCCTGGGCGACGCCGGCGATCGCATCTTCGGTACGCGGGTCGGCTGAATCGTAGAGCCGAGCTTGCTCGGCTTCCCCGGGGAATTCCATCTCGCCCGAAGCGGAGCAAGCTCCGCTCCACGCATCCTGTAGAGCCGAGCTTGCTCGGCTTCCCCGGGAATTCCATCTCGCCCGAAGCGGAGCAAGCTCCGCTCCACGCATCCTGTAGAGCCGAGCTTGCTCGGCTCCTCCGGGGATTCCATCCCGCCCGAAGCGGAGCAAGCTCCGCTCCACGCATCCTGTAGAGCCGAGCTTGCTCGGCTCCTCCGGGGATTCCATCCCACCCGAAGCGGAGCAAGCTCCGCTCTACGCATCAATGGGCCATTCGCAGTGCCAATGCGGATAGTGATCCAGCCGTTCCACCAATCCCTGACGCAAAGGGTTGTGAACGATGTAGCGCGCCTGCCCGAGCAGGTCTTCATGGCTACGCACCCGATGATCATAGAAACCCGCCTGCCAGACAGGCCCCGAGCGCCCGACGATTTCGTTTACCGCACGTGCACTGCGTGATTTGAATGCCTGCAAGCACTGGCTGATGGAACCATCGCCAAGCTCGAACAGCCAATGCACATGATCGGGCATCACCACCCAGGCCAGCGATTTGATCCGCTCCTCGTCATCGCAACGCTTCAACTCGCTTACGATGCAATGCGCCGGCCGGGGGTCGCAGAACCAGGGCGTACGGCTGGCTGTCACCAAGGTGACGACGTAGCACGCGCCTTTTTCCGACCATCTTCCCTTGTTCAATGCTGGACTTGCCATGCCGACAGCATGGGGTCACCGTGCCATCATTGCCGTCGGGACAATCTGCACCGGCGTGTCGGATTCAAGCTCTGTGGTTCTAGCGGAATTCCTACGAACGCGGTTCGAATGGTGCCGACCACGTAGAGCCGAGCTTGCTCGGCTTCCCCGGGGATTCCATCCCGCCCGAAGCGGAGCAAGCTCCGCTCTACGTCAGGCGGCCAATGGACGGGCGTGCAGCTCCGGCAACTCGTGCGTCACGCCGAACTTGCCGCGCTCGTCGCGGGTGACCTGGGCCAGCGCGCAATCGGGATCGTGGGTGAAAAACAGGTGCACGTTGCGGGCAAGCTTGTCTTCCAGGAACGCCCGCTTCTCGTCGATCAGGAGCTCCGCATTGCGGTCATAGCCCATCGTGATCGGCACATGCACCCAGGAACGTCCTGGAATCAGATCGGCGCAGAACACCACGCCGCCGTGAGGCGCGCCATCCACGCGTTCCGGACCCACCACTTCGGCCAGCATCAGCCCCGGCGTGTGGCCATCGCTGAAACTGAAGCGCACGCTCTCGCCCAGTGCCTGCGAATGCTCGCCATCCACCAGTTCGAGCCGACCGCTTTCTTCCAGCAGACCCTGCAATTCGGGAATGAAACTCGCGCGATCGCGCGGATGCGGTTTCAATGCCCGCTGCCAGTGCGCCCTGCCGACCACGAAGGTCGCGTTGGGGAACAGCAGTTCCGGCGCCTTGCCCTCGGCCCACGGCGCCAGCAGGCCACCGGCGTGATCGAAATGCAGGTGGCTGAGCACCACCACGTCGATGTCCTCATGGCCAAAGCCGGCCTCGCGCAGCGAATCGAGCAGGACGTGGCGCTCCTCCTGCACGCCGAAGCGCTCGCGCATCTTCGGGTCGAAGAAGGCGCCGATGCCGGTTTCGAACAACACCGTCTTGCCATTGAGCGGACTCGCCAGCAGCGCGCGGCAGGCCAGCGGCACCCGGTTCTGCTCGTCGGGCGCCAGCCACTTGGACCACATCGCGCGCGGCGCGTTGCCGAACATCGCGCCGCCGTCGAGCTTCTGGGAATTGCCGGGAATGGACCAGAGTTTCATGGCACCGATTGTACGCCGGAGCGCGTGTAGAGCCGAGCTTGCCCGGCTGGCGACCAAGCCTCCCGCGCAGCGGAGCAAGCTCCGCTCTACGGGCCTGGGCTCCGGTCAGCGCGCGGCGGCTTCGCCCAGCTCGACTTCCGCCTTGCCCACCGGATTGCGCGGATCCGCGCCACCGGTGAGGGTATTGGCCTTGCGATCCCACAGCACGGTCTGCAGGTTGCCCCAGACGTGGCTGGAACCGCGCCCGCCGGCGGCGGTGTCGCCGGGCAGATCCACCTGGTGGCCCATCGCCCGCAGCGCCTCGGCGACCTGCGTGCTGAACGCGCCGCTTTCGGCGGAGATCACGTCCGGCAGCCATTGGTGATGGAAACGCGGCAGCGCGGCGACCTGCTGCGCGCCCAGTCCCTGGTCGTAGCCGAGCATGCCCAGCAGGACCATGGTGATGATGCGGCTGCCGCCGGGCGTGCCGAGTACGGCGACGCGATCGGGCGATTCCATGAAACTGGGTGTCATCGAACTGAGCATGCGCTTGCCCGGCTTGGGCGCGTTGGCATCGAAGCCCATCACGCCGAAGGCATTCGGGGTACCGGGCTTGAGCGCGAAATCGTCCATCTCGTTGTTGAGCAGCACACCGGTGCCCGGCGGAATCAGGCCCGAACCGAACAGCAGGTTGACGGTCTGGGTGGCCGCGACCCGATTGCCGTCGGCGTCGATGATCGAGAAATGGGTGGTTTCCTCGTCTTCCAGGGGCGTGGGCTGGCCCGAGAACAGATTGCTCGGCGTAGCCTTGTCCGGATTGATGGTCGCGCGCAAGCCAGCGGCATAGTCGCGGCTGGTCAGCGTCTTCAGCGGGATTTCGACGAAGTCGGGATCGCCCAGATAGAAGGTGCGATCGCGGAAAGCGCGGCGCATCGCCTCCACCGTCAGGTGGGTGCGGTGCGTTTCATCGAGCTTCGCCAGATCCCAGCCCTCCAGGATCTGCAGCATCTGCGCCACGGCCACGCCGCCGGAGGACGGCGGCGGCGCGGTGGTGATCTGCCAGTCGCGATACTTGAACTTCAGCGGTTCGCGCTCGCGTACCTGGTAGGCGGCCAGTTCATCGGCGGTCCAGCGTCCGCCTTCGGCCTTGACGCCCTTCAACAGCTTGCCGGCGACTTCGCCCCGGTAGAAACCATCGTGGCCGCGTTCGGCCAGCAACTGCAGCGTGCGGGCGAGATCGGGCTGCTTGAGGATTTCGCCTTCCTTGGGCGGATCGCCATCGGCCAGGAACACCGCGCGGGTACCCGGAAAACGTTCCATCACTTCGCGGCGCGAGGCATAACCACGCGCCAGCCGGCCATAGACGGGAAAACCGTCGCTGGCGATGCGGATGGCGGGGCCGAGCGAGGTCTTCAGCGGCAGCTTGCCGTAGTTCTTCGCCAGGTGGACCAGTGCGGCGGGCAGGCCGGGAATGCCGGCGGCCCAGGGGCCGTTCTCGGCGCGATCGCGGTTGAATTCACCGTTCGCCAGCAGATAGGCCTCCGGCGTGGCGGCAGCCGGCGCGGTTTCGCGCGCATCGACGAACACGTCCTTGCCGGTCCGCGCGTCGTGCAGCAGGAAGAAGCCGCCACCGCCGATGCCCGAGCTGATCGGTTCGACCACCGACAGCACCGACGACACCGCGACCGCCGCGTCGAACGCGTTGCCGCCGGCGTGCAGGATTTCGAATCCGGCTCCGGTCGCCAGTGCGTGCGCGCTGGCGATGGCGGATCCGGGCGGATGGGCCGCCGCATTGGCGGCACGCTGGCCGGCGTCGGCGGCGTGCAGCGCGGGAACGAATAGGGAAAACGCAAACAGTAGCGCGGTGACTCGGCGTGCTTTCACGACATCTCCTGACGGGTACCTGTTGGCGGCCCTCCCGCGTCAGCTGCCCTGCAGCCGGCGCAACTTGGCCAGCAGCTGCTCCTGGGTCTCAGGATACGCCGGATCCGGGTCGATGCATTCGACCGGGCAAACGACGACACATTGCGGTTCGTCATGATGGCCGACGCATTCGGTGCAGCGCGCCGGATCGATCACGTAGATCGTCTCGCCCATCGAGATGGCCTGGTTGGGACAGGCCGGCTCGCAGACATCGCAGTTGACGCAGAGTTCGTTGATCTTGAGGGACATTGCGGGGGACTTCTCGATTCCGGGAGCCCCGCTTTCGCGGGGGCGTCACGCCCCCGCAAAGGCGTGGCCGCGAGGGCGGCCACGCGCGGAGCTTGTTACTTGGCTTCGACGAAGACGTAGTCCACGCCGGCCGGGGCGACGGCCGCCTTGACGCGTTCGCCATCGGCGGCGTCGCCGATGAAGACCACGCGCACGCCCTTCATGGTGTCGGGTTCGACACCCTGGAACGAGGCGACCACCAGATCCGCCATGCGGCTGGAAGCGGAGGAACCGAACGCCAGCAGGTTGCCGCCGACGATGCCGCGCGCGATCGCGTTCTTGGCCTGTTCCAGCGAACGGTCGTACTTGGCCTGGAATTCCGGATCCGATTCCGGCGGGAGGTAATACAGGAACGGGGTGTTGGTGATGGTGCCCATGTTGCGGGTCACCACTTCGGACAGATAGGTACGCCAGCCGGCGTCATCGTCCTTGGCGGGAACGACCAGCGCTGCTTCGGCGGCCTCGACCGGCTTGGCCTCTTCCTTCTTGCACGCGGCGAACGGCACCACCAGGCAGGCGATCAGCAGCAGTCGTGTGGCGATGTTGGTCATGGTTCTGTCCCCTCAATCAGTCGGTGTAGGAAGGATCGTGCCACAAAAGCACGTGGTTCAGGTGCGGCGCCACTGCGCCTTCAACGCGGCGGCCACGTCGGCGGTGACGAAGCCGGACACATCCCCGCCCAGGCGCGAGATTTCGCGCACCAGCGAGGACGAGATGAAGCCGTACTGCTCTGCGGGGGTGAGGAACAGGGTTTCCACTTCGGGAATCAGGTGCCGGTTCATGCTGGCCAGCTGGAATTCGTACTCGAAGTCCGAAACCGCACGCAGGCCGCGCAGGAGCACGCCGCCGCCGATTTCCTTGACGAAGTGGGCAAGCAATCCATCGAATCCGCGCACTTCCACATGCGGATGGTGGGCCACCGCCTTGCGGGCCAGTTCCACCCTCAACTCCAGCGGCAGCGCGGGACCTTTGCCCGGGCTCTCGGCCACGCCGATGATCAGGCGCTCGAACAGCGGCGCGGCACGATCGATCAGGTCGATGTGCCCGTTGGTGATCGGGTCGAACGTGCCGGGATAAACCGCGGTACGGGTACGGGACACACTCATGCGGAATCGGGTCGATGGAGGTCGCCGCGAAGTGTAGCAGCGCCCTGCCCGCCCGGGACGCGGTAGAGCGCGTAACGGACGTCCCGGGTCTGGCCTTCGCGGTGCGGCAACCAGTCCGGCGGGACCGCGGGCGCCTGTTCCCGCGGGGATTCCACGTATACCCAGGCATCCGCCGCCAGCACCCGCGGCAGCACCCGCAACGCAGCGTCCCACAGACCATCGGCGAACGGCGGATCCAGGAACACGATGTCGAACCGTTCGGCCGGCGCATCCGCCAGCCACGCCAACGCGTCGGCTCCGGCCACCCGCACCTGATCCCCGCCGCCGAGCCGGCCCACCGCCTGCCGCAGCGCCTCGGCCAGACCCTCGTCGCGCTCGATCAGCACCGCTTGCGCCGCGCCGCGCGAAACCGCTTCCAGCCCGAGCGCGCCGCTGCCGGCGAAGGCGTCCAGCACGCGGGCGCCGGCGAGTTTCGGCATCAGCCAGTTGAACAGGGTCTCGCGGACGCGGTCGGAAGAAGGACGCAGCCCCGGCCGGTCCGGCACCGCCAGACGGGTATTGCGCCAGCGTCCGCCGATGATGCGGACATGGCCGATCGGTCCTGCGGCACGCGGATTGCGCGCGGGTGGCGTGCGGCCGGGTTTCATCGGGGCGGAAAGAGGGCGGGTGCTACCATGGCGCCCATTCTCCGCGATTGCCCGTGTCATGGTCAGCTGGTTCCGACGCAAGAAGCCTGACGCGCCCGCGAGCCTGCCCGAAACGCAGCGCCCGGCGCCCCCAAATCCCGTTTCCGACACTCCATCCCCGGTTGCCGAGGTTGCCCCGGACGACACCGCCGCGGCGCCTGCCACGGCCATGACCGAGCCGGCGGCACCGGCTTCCGTCCCGCCCGCCCCCGTCCCCCACGAAAGCGCGCTCCCCGCCGCTCCCGCCGGCAAGCCGGGCTGGCGCGAACGCCTGCGCAACACCAGCTTCGCCCGTGGCCTGGGCGGCCTGTTCTCGCGCAACCCGCGCCTGGACGACGACCTGCTGGATGAAATCGAGACCGCGCTGCTGACCGCCGACGTCGGCGTGTCCGCCACCACCGCGCTGATCGAGGGCCTGCGCAAGCGCATGAAGGCGCGCGAATTCGTCGACGCCCGGGCGCTGCTGGCCGCGCTGCGGACGGAACTGATCGCGATGCTGGCGCCGGTGGCCAAACCGCTGGAAATCCCGCGACACGCCCGTCCCTTCGTGCTGCTCACGGTCGGCGTCAACGGCGTCGGCAAGACCACCACCATCGGCAAGCTGGCGCGCCGCTTCAAGGACGAAGGCCGCAGCCTGATGCTGGCCGCTGGCGACACCTTCCGCGCCGCCGCGGTGGCGCAGTTGCAGACCTGGGGCGAACGCAACGGCGTGCCGGTGGTGGCGCAGGGACAGAATGCCGATGCCGCTTCGGTCGCGTTCGACGCCCTGCAGGCCGCGCAGGCGCGCGGCACCGAAGTGCTGATCGCCGATACCGCCGGACGCCTGCACACCCAGCAGGGCCTGATGGCCGAACTCGGCAAGATCAAGCGGGTGCTGCAAAAGCTTGATCCGGCCGCGCCGCACGAAGTGCTGCTGGTCATCGACGGCACCACCGGCCAGAACGCGCTGTCGCAGCTGCGCCAGTTCCACGCCGCGGTGAACATCACCGGGCTGGTGGTGACCAAGCTGGACGGCACCGCCAAGGGCGGCGTGGTGTTCGCGCTCGCACGCGAATTCGGCATCCCGATCCGGTTCGCCGGCATCGGCGAACGTTCCGAGGATCTGCGGGTCTTCGACGCCGAAGCCTTCGTCGACGCACTGCTGCCGGAAACGCTGGGCGCGTGAGCCGGCGCCGCAGGCTGGCGCTGCTGTCCCTGGCGATCCTGCTGCTCGCGGGCGCCGGCCTGCTGCACTGGCTGCTGCAACCACAACGACTGGCGCCCGCGCTGCTGGGCATGGCCGGCGATGCGCTGGGCCTGCAAATCACCGCGACCGGCATCGGCGAATACCGGCTGCGTGGCACGCCGCAGCTGATCGTCCGCGGCGTGACCGCGCGGGAACCGGGCGCCGCCACGCCCGTGCTGACCGCGGACCGCGTTTTCATCTCGGTGCCCTGGTCGACGCTGCGCGCGCGTGGCCGCGATCTGACCGCGGTGCGGCTTGAGCTGGATGCGCCGACCCTCGATCTGGCGGCGCTGCAATCATGGCTGTCGCGACGGCCGGCGGGGGAGACCCGCATCCCCACCCTCACCGACGGCGTGCGCGTCGAGGGCGGCCACATCCGTGGCCAGGACTGGTCGCTCGACCGGGTCAACCTGCGCATCCCCCGCCTGGAAGCAGGACAGCCGTTGCGCGGGCAGATGCAGGCGCACTATCGCGGCGGAGACCTGCAGGCGCCGCTGGATCTGGCCTTCCATCTGCGCCGGCTGGGCCAGGACGGCGGCCTGGGCGTCGCCGGCCAGGCCACTGCGGTGGGCAAGGATTGGCGACTGCCTGCAAGGCTGCGCCTGTCCGCCTACCTGCGCCAGGCCGAGTCACGGCTGGAACGCGCCGTGCTCGGTGCCAGCGCGCACTACCTTGCGGGTACGGCCCGGCATTCGTTCGCGCTCGGCGTGGCAGGTCCACTGGAGTTCGGCAACGGCCTGCGCCTGCGCCCGGCCGCGTTCGCATTGCGCGGACAGGACGCGATGCCGTCGCTGGATGCCAGCGGTGAACTCGGCCTGGAAGACGGCCTGCTGCTCGACTGGCGCGGACAATTGGCCACCTGGCCGGATGCCTGGCCGGCGTTGCCGCCGCCGTTGGGACGTTCGACCTCCGCGCTTCCGTTCTCGCTCACCTATCGTGGCACCGCGGATCTGGCGGACATCGCGCATCTGCGCCTGCAACGCGACGATGCCCGCTTCGATGCCCGCTTCCGGCTGTTCGAGGTCATGGACTGGCTGCATGCCTTGCAGGCCGGCACCGGCTCGCCGCTGCCGCCATTGAGCGGCCGCTTCACCGCGCCCCGCCTGGAAGTGTCCGGCGCCACCCTGGAAGGCGTGGACCTGCAACTGGACGATCCGGCCCTGCCCGCCCCGAATCCGCACCATGACCAGCACCACCGAAGACCGTTTCGCCGACCACCTGCTGGCCTGGTTCGACCAGTCCGGCCGCCACGACCTGCCCTGGCTGCATCCACGCACGCCCTACCGCGTGTGGCTGTCGGAGATCATGCTCCAGCAGACCCAGGTGAAGACGGTGATTCCCTACTTCGCCCGCTTCCTGGAAGCCTTTCCGACCCTGAAGGACCTGGGTACCGCCACGCTCGACGAAGTGCTGGCGCAGTGGTCCGGCCTGGGCTACTACGCCCGCGCCCGCAACCTGCACGCGGCCGCGCGCATCTGCGTGGAGCAGCACGGCGGCGACCTGCCGCGCGATTTCGACGCGCTGCTGGCACTGCCCGGCATCGGCCGCAGCACCGCGGGCGCGATCCTTTCGCAGGCCTGGGGCGATCGCTTCCCGATCCTGGACGGCAACGTCAAACGCGTGCTGTCGCGCTACCACGGCGTCACCGGCTGGCCGGGTACTCCAGCGGTGGAAAAGCAGCTGTGGCAGTTCGCCGCCGCCCACCTGCCGGACGGTCGCATGGCCGACTACACCCAGGCGCAGATGGATCTGGGCGCCACCCTGTGCACGCGCCACGATCCTGCCTGCATGCTCTGCCCGGTGCATGAAGACTGCGTCGCGCTGCGCGACGGACAGGTCGACGAACTGCCGACCTCCAAGCCGGGCAAGCCGTTGCCCGAGCGCATCGCGATCATGCTACTGGCCGAAAACGACAGTGGCGAGGTGTTGCTGCAACGGCGTCCCCCGACCGGCATCTGGGCTTCGCTGTGGTCATTGCCCGAGGCCGACGATCACGATGCCGCGCGGCACTGGTTCGATGCCCATCTGGAGGGCGACTACGACCGCGCCGAGGCATTGCCGGAACTGCCGCATGTGTTCAGCCACTATCGCCTGCGCATGCATCCGCTGCGCTGGCGTGGACTCGCGCCGCGGGCAACAGTGCGCGACGGCGCCGATCTGCGCTGGGCGACACGCGACGAACTGGCCCGGATCGGCCTGCCGGCACCGATCCGCAAGCTGCTGACCACGGCCTGAGCCCGCGCTCCGACCGTCCTTCCGGCGGGAACCGGCTATCCTGTCGCCAACGACGACGACGGCACACCACCCACGTACATGGCACGCACCGTTTACTGCGAATACGAAAAGCGCGAAACCGAGGGCCTGGATTTCGTGCCCTACCCCGGCGAACTCGGCAAGCGCGTGTTCGCCCACATCGGCAAGGCGGCGTGGGCGGCCTGGCTGGCCCACCAGACCATGCTGATCAACGAGAACCGGCTGTCCCCGCGCGATCCGAAACACCGCGCCTTCCTGGAAGCGGAACTGGAGAAGTTCCTGTTCGGCGGCGGCGCCGACAAACCGGCCGGCTACGTGCCGGAAGCATGAAAAAAGGCGGGGATATCCCCGCCTTTTTTCCTGGACCGACCGAAGCCGGACTAGTTTAGTTGGCCGGTTCGCCTTCCTGGCGCGCCTCGATCTTGGCCTCGCGCATTTCCTTCTCGGCCGCCTTCAGCGACTTCAGATCGAGCGGGCTGATGGTCTTGATCCGGCAGGACATCCGCATCACCCCGCTGCCACCGCCCAGCGGGCGCACGCGGTCAAAGTTGGTCACCCGCCCCATCATGCTGCTGATGGTGATGGTGGGCACGAACTCCAGGTCCTGGCAAGGACCGGCCAGATCCAGCAGATAGGCTTCATTGGGCTTGGTCCAGACGGCCAGCGCGGAATCACCCAGCGGCTGCCAGCCGTTGAGGCTGCCGAAATAACTGAAATCCTTGACCGGCGCGGCGGCGTGCTCGCGGTACAGGGCAAGGCGTTCGGTGGAACTCATCTTGGTGGTGGCACACGCGCTCAGCGCGGCCAACAGGACGCACAGCAGGAACAGACGTTTCATGGCGTAACTCCCGGTCGGGTCGACGTTTTTCTCTTCCCGGCCGCATCATGCACCAGCCGCCGACCACCGGCGCGGGCGCCCGCCCGGCGCGTTCAGCCATCGTGCGGCTTGCCAGCCCGCCGGCTCCTCCCGTATCATGCGCGGCTCGCACCGGCCACGAAGCCGCAACGCGATAAAACCTTGGCCGGGTAGCTCAGTTGGTAGAGCAAGGGATTGAAAATCCCTGTGTCGGGGGTTCGATTCCCTCCCCGGCCACCATATTTTTCAAGGGCTTGCAGAAATGCAGGCCCTTTTTCTTTGGTTGCGACTAAGATTTGGTGCCCGTTTGGTGCCCGTTCGCGATTTGCTTGCGGATAACCAGCTCACGCATCGAAAAATGGGCTATGCCAGCAAACTGAGCATCAGGCGTGCGCCGCGGATCGCCTGGTACTCACGCCTAGCCAGGAAGCAATCTTCAAACGCCCTCGACGAGCCTCAATTCGGTCCCCTGAGGGCACCGCTGAAGTGATGGTGCATCGGCTATTGATTCGTTCCCCGCCCTACCTATCTACTTTACGTGGGACTGGACGCAATCCCACTAAAGGAGGGCTCCGAGGATGGCCCGACAGGCTCCACTTCAAGGCCAGTCCCACTCCTAGTGTGGCGAGAGGCCTGGTCCCACCCTATTAGGGGGAGATTAGGGCAGGGGTCCCACGTCCGCTCTCCCACACTCGCGGGGACCCAGTACCCAATCCCACTAATGTTTGTGGGACTGCCCCAGTCTTCCCGCCATGGGGCGCTCCCAGTAGGCACAGCGGCTCGAGCGGATGGCGCAGCTCGACAAATCTGGGGGAGAAACGAAACACCCCTCAACCCCACTTACGGGCGCCCCGGTGGGGTTGCAGACTGACCACAGCACACAGATCGTGCTGTTACGAACAAGCCCCAATGGACAAGCCAAACACCTCGCCCACTCTCGAAAATGTTCGCTCAGTTGCTAGGCGTATCGGAGTATGTAAATCGACCATCCACAATTGGGTTCTGAACGGCCAATTTCCCGCCCAGATCAAGTTAGGAAGAAGTAGCCGCTGGCTGACTTCGGAAGTCGACGCTTGGATCGAATTAAGGGGTCAAGCCAGGATGTCCCAAAAAGTAGTTAATTCGTCTTCGGAAAACCGCTGCGCGCATCCCATGGATGTCGCAGAAAGGTAGGCCAGCTCTGTCAACTAAACAAGTCACTCGGCACTACTTCCTACCGAGCGCTCCTTCATACTCACCGCTCTCAACAAGGTCCCACACCACCTTTCGGATGACTTCAAAATCGAGACTCTCAACGATAATCAGATCCTTCGCCCAAAAATACTTCCCAAACAAGCATTCGCCAGATTCCTTATAGCGACTAAGCACTTGCTCTATGTTCCTGAGAGTAAAGAACGTAACCGTTCTACTTTCACCATTTGAAAGCACTACCTCCGCATCTACGTTGTCATTCAAAACATCGTCTACTTCGTGATGGACTCGAATCTCAATTGGATAGACCCTACTTTTCATACATATCCTTGAGGCGTCCGATAACCTGCTCTTGGTTCTGCTTTGAGCTCTTCGCCACAACTTCAATCCCACCGCCCTCGGTTTGGCGAAAGTAGACCCGGGCACCATCGCGGGCTCTGGCCTCGAAGATCCCAGAAAACAAGTGCTTTGTGCCGATACCTGGGTTCATGTTCCCCTTGGACAATTGAGAAACCAGTCCATCCAAAGATTTCTGAACCGATTTTCCAGCAGACTCAGCAGCTTTCACTAAGAACGAATCTGCCTTGATTAGCGATTTTACGGGCGTGGCAACTGCCCGTGCAGCCTTAACAATTGGAAGCACTGAGGCCAGTTCTACGGCAGCACCTGCCTTACTCCCGTTTCCAGTCCCAGATAGTCCCTTATCTGTAATCTGGCTAACACCCTCCGCCCCTAGGATGTTCCACGCTGTTGCCGTAAACGCCCATCCATACGTGGCCAAGTTGTCTCCCCGCTGCGCTGCAGCAGAGGCTTCTTGGTCAATCATTTCGCCAACGGTATCTCTACCATCCGGATCGGTAAATCTATATGGGTTATTTCTGGCATAGCAGTAACGGCAGAAGTTAGTTATCGGCTTCTCATACGCCGTCACCGGGTCCACCGACAGGAACCGCCCGATGAGCGGGTCGTAGTACCGCTGCTGCATGTAGGTCAGCCCGGTGGCCGCATCCTGCACATGCCCGGTGTAGCCGATGCCGCTATAGGCGGGTTGGTTGATGACCGTGCCGTAGGGCTCGTAGTTGTTCCGCTTGATGACCTGCCCAGTCATGTCGGTGGTGGCCACGGGGCTTCCCAGCGCATCGGTATGCTGGAAGATGGCCTTGTAGGACTGCGCAGACTGCGACCATTCGCGAATCGCGACCAGGCTTCCGCCAAGATAAATGTTCTCGTGGTTCTTTCCCTCGCGATAATCTTCTGTATACAGCAACTGGCCAGACTGACTGTACTGGGAAGCAATCAGGTTCAACGAAGGTCCCCAGGCATTGACGCGGCGACCATGCCCATCGTAGCGATACCACTCCTTCCCCGTCACTTCACGCAGGCGGTTCCCATAGTCGAACAGGTAAGCCTGGCCGTTCTTGTTCGCCAGATTGCCTTGGGCGTCGTAACTCAATCCGACCGTGGTCGCTCCCGCGCCATTCTGGATGCCGGTCAGCCGGTTGCCGGCGTCATAAACATAGTTGGCATAGTCCTTCACCCCGGCCAGTTTCCACGAAGTGAGGTTGTCGAGCGTGTCGTAGGTAAAGCGATGCCAGCAATCGCCCCCAAACATGCACGAACCCACGCTGGTCAACCTGTCCAGACCGTCATAGGTCATCCAGCGGCTATAGCTGCCATCTCCACCGCCTTGGATGTAGTCGCCAATGACATCGACGTTTCCATTTTTGTCGAAGCCGTAGAAGAAATTCACTACGTTCCCATCGACCACACGAGCCGGAAGTTGACGTGAATTCTGCTCCATCGTATGGACGATGCCATTGGCGTAGTTGAACCGCTTGATGGCGCCATTGGGGTAATAGCTCACGTCATGGACATAGGCATACCCCGCCTGGTCGCGTGCCTGCGTCGCTTGCCCCAACGCATTGGGTGCGTAGTTGATGATGAGATTGGTCGGATAGGTCTGGGTAGCCAGGTTTCCGTTGGCGTCATAGCCGTAGCCCAAGCCCCACGTGTACCAGCCAGGTTGATGGACATTTTCGGCGCTGGGCATGCGTCGCTTGTTGTAGTAATAGGTGTTATAGACCGGTTCGCCGCCGCCCACGGCATTGGAGGTGACAATCTGGAAGGGCAGGCCGTCCGGCTCATAGCTCCACGTCTGGTTGCCACGGCCGTCCGGGAAGGTCAGCGTCTTGAGCCGGTTGCGCGCGTCGTAGGTGCGGCTCACCACCCGCCCCGACGCCCACGCCTCGGTGCGGTTGCAGGCCTGAATGTCGCCCAGGTTCGCCACTCCGGCCGCGCCCCAAGACAGATTGCCGGCCGGGTCGTAGTCGTACACCGTCGCGCCGGTCTCCGGCTCCAGGGTTTTGCACAACTGCTGGGAGATGTCGTAGGTGTAATACCGCCACACCTGCTCGCTGGCCGTGGCATTGCGCCGACGCAGCGCCGTCACGTTGCCGAACACGTTGCGGTGAATCTCCGTCGAGGCCCCTTCCGGGTGGTCGATGCCCGCCGGGTAGTCATACGTGGGCTGGTCGTAGGTCTGGTAGATGGTCAGCGTCTGCTGGCCGCGCGGGTTGGTCACCCGCGTCTTGAACCCCGGCAGGTACTCGGTCGTGGTGGTCAGTTGCCCCAGCTCCGAGTCCTGCTTGACCTGGGTCACCCGGCCAAGGACATCGTAGAAGCTCCAAGTCCCTGTCGCTGCCGGCACCAGGCTCGAGGACGGATAGGACTGGAACGTGACCCGTCCTTCGCTGTCGTACTCGATGCTGGTGGCCCGCACCGTGCCGGTCGTGTTCGAACTGTCGTACTCATGGATCAGCAACGGACGCCACAGCGCGTCGTAGTAGGTCAGCTTGACGTAGTTGCCCTGGTTCTCATACCGGCGCCACTGGCCCGCCGCAAAACCCGGCGGCATCCAATCCGCCGCCGTCATCGGTCGGAACTCGGAAGTCCGCGGTGTCCAGGTGCTGCCGTCACAGACCCCGGTGGCCGCCTCCGAGGGATAGGTGATGCTCGCCAGCCGCCCCATGACATCGTAGCTGTAGCAGGTCTTGGCCCCGGTCTCGTCCGTTACCGAGGCAATCCAGCCGCGGTCGTCCACCACCGCCGACTGCCCGGTGCTGTCGGCGTAGCCGATGGTCTGCGGAATGCCCCGCTTCCAGCTGCCGAACGTGGTGAGGTTGTTGTTGCCGTCCTTGACCGTGGCCAGCGTGCCGTCGGTGTTGTAGGTCAGCGTCTGCTTCAGCTTGCCGAACGACTTCACCGTCAACGGCACCGCCGTGTTCGGGTCGTAACTGGCTTCGGACATCACGATGCCCGCCGGCCCACATGCCGCTGGCGCCGTACAGGTCACCGAGGCCAATTGTCCCAACACCCACTTGCCCAGATGGTCGTAGTACGCCGTGCGCTCGGTGCGGCTGTAGCCCAGCGGGTTCGACCGCGTCACCTGGGTCGGACGGGCAAAGACGTCGAAACAGAACGGCCGACCGTCGCAACCGGCATCCACCTGCCAGGTGAACGTCGTGCCCTGTTGGACGATCGCCTTGCTCTTTTGCGGCGTATGTCGCGTCGCCAGGTAACCGTCACCACGCTGCTGACCACTCACACCCACCGGATCCGGATAGGGACCAGAATTCGGTGCGGCGTAACTGTAAGTCGTCGTGCTGATCGCACTGCTTCCGTTCCACCCCGCGTCCATACGCTCGAGTTGGCCTTCCGTCGCCTCGAAGCGGTTGCCGAAAACATACCGGGTGGCGATGCCTTCCGGATCGGTCACCGTGACCGTGCGGATGACTGGCGCGCTTGCATCGCAACGGACACCAATCTGAGGCCACGGGCCGCCAGGCGTGTAACAGGCATTCGCGGCGCCATAGGCGTAGCTCCAGACCAGCTCCGTCGCTGGCAATCCTGGTCCAGACAATTTCTTCTCGGTCAACGCGGGCGCAATGTGTTCGGCCGGTATGCGACTGTAGCCTTGAGGACTCCCTTCTCCGCCACCACCACTGGCCATGTCACGGCAATCCAGCGGCACCCATGAACGACCGAAGGTAACCGGTGCCAGGATGAAACTCCCCGTCGCCCCGCTGGGATGGGTCATCGTTCCGCTTCGCGGACCGAAGTTCGCCATGCCCGGATGGCCGCAACTGCCACCCTCGACATAGGGCGTCATCATCCGGATGGGATTCAACTGGAACGTCCACCTGCTTGTATCGGGGAGCGTCACGGATTCCAGCGTCGATGTGCCATTCAAGGTGATATAGGCATAAGTCCAACTACGGACCCCGTCGCTTATCGCCGTGATCTGGTGGGTTCCTTCCAGATACGAGAAGGTCAATTGACGCCCATCCGACGCCGTGATGCTGTCCAGGCGCCAAGGATCCGTGGTGTTCCACTGATAGGTCACGGTATTGCCAAAGCGATCCGTCACCACCGTAGGCAGGAGCCAGACTTCCTGTCGCCTGAGCAGGTAACCCATGGGCACCCGGGCGGTCACGGGCCCAGGATTGGATTTGGACAACGCGGGGTGATAACGCTTGACGAGATGGTCAAAGCGGTAACGGATGCCGTCGGGTGAAAGCGCTTCGAAACCTTCCCCTTGATCCATGCTGTTCGGTGTCAGGTGTGTCAGGCAACCCAGCGCGAAACCCGACTTCGTCGCCAGTGGGTAAGATTTTCCGTCAGTGGGCGTGGGCGCAACATAACGGCGCAGCACTTCCTGCTGGCCGGCGCCTGGCACATAGAGAAAATTACCCTGCCAGTACTCCTGCGCATCAAACGTCCCCCCTCCCGAGGTTCCCGTTGCGGCGGGTGGAGCTCCAAACTTCGTACAACGCAGATAAGCATCGGAGGCTGGACGCCCCACATCGACCGGGACGGTCCAAGCGCGCTGGGAATCGAACACTGCCTGCATGCGCGGCACTTCCAATTGCCAGTCGCCGAAGTGCCCACCGGGGTACATGTCCTGGTTGGGTGCGAACTGCCGACCGACTGCCATCTTCAACGCGTTGTTGCCCGGCAGACTGATGTCGGTCTGCTGGAACTCCAGAGAACCGGAGTACATGCTCACCTGTTCGCCAAACAGGTCATTTCCAAGCGCGCCGACAACCTCTCGGCTTTGTATGAGCTTGCGGTACTCCTCGAAAATGGTGACGCTGGACTGTGCGCACACCGTCGGTGCAATCAGCCCCCCTAACGCCAGCCCGCACGCCAGCCGTACCAGAATGCCCATCTTGTTCGCTCTTCCCTGTCATGTCCTGCCATCCAGTGAATGGATGGTTCCCATGGCCGGATGTTGGAGGCGTGACGCATGCCTAGTCAAGTAATTTGCATTACCAAGACGAGTCGCGCCTGCCCCCATGGATCAAGCGAGACTGTGAGCACGAGCCGGTCCTGTCTGAAGTACGCCATGCTTCTTTGTGTCATACACAACAGACAGGCTGGACGACCTGGCTCGGACATACGTTCAGGCTATGGAATTTCCATGTGAGCCCCGCAAATGAAAGTCTTAGAAAGACCTTCCCATGCTCGCTATGACCATCTTCGACCAGCACGCGTGGCAGAACCTCCTCGCTGAAAATCCCCTCATCAAGGACGATGGCTTGACTGGGGCGGCGCTCTGGCAACGCATTGAAAGGGCTTGTGATCCACTAACTAGCGGGAGCCTGTCCCGACGATAAGATGCTTATCTATCATCACGCCATGTTCGGGCTGGCATGCGAGGGCATCATCCCTCGCGAATGGGGCATGAGGCATTGAGAGCTAGCGGCAGGTAGATGTGCCCTCATCCGCTCCACTCATTGGCATACATCCGACTCTCCGAATCGCCGAACCGAGGACGAGAGAACATCGTAAATGTACCAGTGCGGAACGTCATTTTCGACGAAACTCTAAGACGTCGCATCGCCCACCACCCTCGACGTGGATCTATTCGCTTTAAAATGCCGACGTCGTACAGATATCCAATGGCGGCGCCGAGCGCGATTCCGATGATGAACCGGTCAAAAAGTGCGCCCAGCGCTGCACCCAAGACCATTTCAACCGGAAGCTCTTCGTACGCTTTCAGGAATCATGCCTTCTCAGCTCACTGACCATTCCAAGAGTTCGGCCCAGCGCAGTTTTGAGGGGAGAAATGAAACACCCCCAAGGCGGGTTGCGGGCTTACCACAGCACAACGGCCGTGCTGTCATGAAGCAAAACCAGTGGATAAGCCACATCTCTCGCGCACCGAACCGTCTTTTCCGCATACTTCCCATGCCTCGCTCCCAGCCATGCCAATAGCTTGTTCTGGTGTTCGAGGTCGGAGAAGTCGAAGGCTCATCCATCCCCTCGCCAATCTCCATGGCGATTAGCCAGACATCATTGATGATGTCTCCTAGCTCCATCTCTCCGCGCGTTGCGCTCGCGATTCTTCGCAGGTCAACGCGCCTTGCTTCCACAAAAGCTTCGAACTGATGCATCCACCGCTCGCTCTTCGACAAGAAGGAGCGCGGAGCATTTTCGTCATCTGGTTAGGAGTGGCCTAGCAAGTCGCTAGATGCTCGGCCGATCACGCCGGGGGCGGATCTACATCACCCCAATGGCCAATGGGCGACACCGATACACGTCTTGCTCCGTGCGACGGCGAGTGGGCCGCCGGCGATGGAGGCGGTCGCTCTCCTCAGCGCACGGTTCGCATCGTAGCGGTTTCGAGAATGTCTCCCTCGCCCATCGTCACGGTCCAATGGAGTGCGCCGCCCGCGAAGCGAGTTTCGTAGACATCCGCCCCACGAGGGTCGACGCGCAGGAAGGCGACCGATTGAAGCGGGCCCAACTCGGAAAACTGCTTCCGCAGCGCGGTGAGGTTATCGCGAACGGCCACGCCGAGAACCTCGCCCAGCGTGCCGTAGTCCGGCGCGCCGGCGGCGAGCTCTCCAATGAATCGTCGAAGGACGACTTCGCCCTGTGCATAAGGCTGCTGGGCCGCCACACGGGCGGCACTTGCCGCTTTGGCGGCCCGCAACGCCTCCGCGACCGGGACCCAGGGGGGCGACAGCTCGGCGTACACGTCGATGAATCGCGATTGGCACATATCCTCGGCGCTGGCGAGACAGACGACGCCAATCCGTTCTTCGGGATCGAAGAAGGCCGAGGACGCATAGCCGGTGGTCAGCCCGTTGTGTCCGACCAGCCGGCGCTCGCCATGAGCTTCCTCGGTAAAGCCGACGCCAAAGCGGTTACCGGTCGCGCCGGGAAAGCTGCGTCCGAAGTTGGCCTCCAGCGTTGCGTTGTCAAGCGGCGGATGTGGTGCTGCGCCCATCTCGAATGCCAGAAATCGCGCCATGTCCGAAGCGGTGGAGAAGAGGCCCCCGTTGGGTATCCGGTAGCCCCGGCCGGCGATCTCGCTTTTGGACTCGGCCGTGTCGCTCCCGGAACTGCTGCGATAACCCACCGCCAGTCGTGCAAGCAGGGCCTCATCCGGGCGAAAAGATGTGGAGTGCATGCCGAGCGGCCGGATGAGCCTGTCCTCGACAAAGGTCATATAGTCGATGCCCGAGGCGCGCTCGATCGCCAGTCCGAGCGCCGCATAGCCGATATTCGAGTATCGGCTACGCTCGTTCGGTGCGTAGGGCGCCCGGGTGTGGGCCAGCGCCTCGTTCGCCAGTTGCCGCCACCGGTCCGTAACGCCGGTCGAGTAGGCGTAGTCAGGATCGTCGGGCTCGCGGGCCAACCCCGCGCGATGGGTGGCGAGCGCCAGCAGGTCGACCGGCGGCACGTCAGCGCCAAGGACCGGACCGAGTTCGGGCACATAGTCGATGACGCGGTCTTCCAGGCGGACGTGGCTTTCTGCGACGGCCTTCAACAAGGCGAAGCCGGTGAACTGCTTGGTTATCGAACCGATCCGGTAGACGGTGTCGGAGGTGGCGGGGATGGTCCGCCCCTCGTCCGCATAGCCATACGATCGAACCCAGACCACCTCGCCCCGAACCACAAGGGCGACCGTCATGCTGCCGTTCTGATGTCCGGCCGCCTCGGCGTCGATGATGCGAGCGGCCGCCTCCAACTGGCGGCCGTCCACCTGCGCCGTAGCCGAAGAAGCATACAGACACGCACCGAGAAGGACCGCGCCTGCTCCCAAGAGGATTCCGCGATCGCTCATGCTGTATTACCTGATGCGACGACTCATTGCATGCTAGGGCACGACGGCGACTGTCCGCAACGGATTGGGCGGTCCTGTAGAAGGTCGCCTGTGCCCGACTTCCCGGTCCGGCTCACCATGCGACCTGCAATGCGGGTGGCAAGGGAAATCCGGGAGCGGCAAGACGCCAACCGAGGCGGTTTCCCCAAAGGGACGCCCCCCGACATACTGACGGTACGGTTCGCACGACCGCAGATCGGAAAGTCCAAGGGGACCACGCACCAAGGTGGCGGGCTGGATCAGGTTTTTTTTGCTGGGATGGGGATCCCTGGTCAAGGAAATGACATGCGAATCATCGGGGAAGCGCGGCCCCATAAATCCGTATGCATCGCCATCGGTGCCGGCGCAGCCAGCCTACGATCTACCGTGAAATAGGCGACTCGTTGCCTTCAACGATCCAACCCTGCGTCGTATTGCTGTAGTGGGACATGGCAGCCAGGCTTCCCTTACTAAGTGAGTCTTGGCGGGATCGGAGGAATACATCCTGTAAAGCGAGTTCGCCCGATACCGTGCCGCTATCGCGGCCCCACTCAGGACGAGAATAGCGATTGCACCGAATACTAATTTCTTCATGAAAATAGCTCCTTGATGGGCGCTATTTTCAATAAGAGCACGTCCTTCGTGCTCACCTCCAGCATACTCCCGCACAGGGGGACCGACTCCCCCATCCGTATCCCGGACATGGGGCATCCACATTCCCCGTTCCCCCCAACAACAAGCGGACTCGTGCATTCCGCCGGGACCGTACTATCCTTGGCGTTTTCTCCCATGGAGCATCAGCATGATTCGGCGCGGCCTGACGACGGTGGTTCTACTGGCGACGGCATTGCTGGCCGCATGCAGCGGGGGGCCGGTGCGGCGCGTGTCGGAGCCGGCGGCCAGCATCCAGCAGTTGACGGTCAAGGCCAATGGCAGTTGGTCGGTGGATCTGCGTCTGCAGAACTACAGCAGCATTCCGATGCGCTTTGACCGGGTCAGCCTGGCAGTGGAGGTGGACGGCCACAACGCCGGCACCCTGGAAACCAGTCCCGCGTTGTCGGTCGGACCGGAATCCGCGGACGTGATCACGGTGCCGTTCACGCCCAGCGCGGAAGCCAAGATGGTGCTGGCCGACGCGCTGGCGGGACGCCGCTCGCTGCCCTACAGCCTGAAGGGCACGGCCAATGCCACGCCGGAAGAAGCCAAGCCGCGCGATTTCCAGATCACCGGTCGCAACACCCTCAATCCGGTGCCCGGGCTGGACGGCGTGATGCGCTGATCCCGGCCTGTCGATTTGCCACAACGGCCCCGCAAGGGGCCGTTGTCGTTTCCGGATCACGACCCCGGTCGCGGCATGCTGCGGCGCGCCATCCGCGACCGCCATACGCCGTAGTATGCTGGACGCTTCCGGCCCTCGGCCGCCGCCTGAAATTCCCCATGAGTGCCTATCGCGCCCCCCTGAACGACATCCGCTTCGCCCTCTACGACGTGCTGGGCGCTGAAGCCCTGTTCGCCCGGCTGGGCTACTCCGATGCCACCCGCGACATCCTGGACGCGGTGCTGGAGGAAGCCGCCCGCTTTTCCGAAACCGTACTGGCGCCGCTGAACAGCGTCGGCGACGAAATCGGTTCGACCTACGACCAGGCCACCCAGGCGGTGACCACGCCGCCCGGCTTCAAGGCCGCGTACGAGCAGTTCATCGAAGGTGGCTGGACCGGCCTGACCGCCTCGCCGGACTTCGGCGGCCAAGGTCTTCCGCACGTGATGGGCGTACCGCTCAACGAAATGGTCAATGCCGCCAACCTGGCCTGGGGCAATTTCCCGCTGCTGTCGCACGGCGCGGTCGAGGCGCTCAAGCAGCATGGCGAATCCTGGCAGCAGGAAGTCTTCCTCAAGCCGCTGGTGGAAGGCCGCTGGACCGGCACCATGTGCCTGACCGAACCCCACTGCGGCACTGATCTGGGCCTGCTGAAGACCCGCGCCGAACCCAACGCCGACGGCAGCTACGCGATCACCGGCACCAAGATTTTCATCACCGCCGGCGAACACGATCTGACCGACAACATCGTCCACCTCGTGCTGGCCAAACTGCCCGACGCGCCGGCGGGCGCCAAGGGCATCTCGCTGTTCGTGACGCCGAAGTTCAAGGTCGATCGCGACGGCAAGGTCGGCGAGCGCAATACGCTCCACTGCGGCTCCATCGAGCACAAGATGGGCATCAAGGGTTCGGTCACCTGCGTGATGAACTTCGACGGCGCGCAGGGTTATCTGGTCGGCCAACCACACAAGGGCCTGCAGGCGATGTTCACCATGATGAACACCGCGCGCCTGGGCGTCGGCCTGCAGGGCATCGCGCTGAGCGAGCGTGCTTACCAGAACGCGCTGCGCTACTCGCGCGAGCGGCTGCAGACGCGCGCGCTTAGCGGCCCGAAGTTCCCCGACAAGCCGGCCGATCCGATCATCGTCCATCCCGACGTGCGCCGCATGCTGTTGACGGTGAAGTCGCTGGTGGAAGGCAGCCGGCTGCTCGCGCTGCACGCCGGCACGCTGATCGACGTGGCCAGTCATTCGCCGGATCCGGCAGAGCGCGAACGCGCCGACACGCTGGTGAGTTTCCTGACCCCGATTTCCAAAGCCTGCCAGACCGAATGGGGCATCGAGAACACCTACCACGCGTTGCAGTGCTTCGGCGGCCATGGCTACATCCACGAACACGGCATGGAACAACTGGCGCGCGATGCGCGCATCACCACGCTCTATGAAGGCACCACCGGCATCCAGGCGCTGGATCTGATGGGACGCAAGACCGCGTCCACCCAGGCCGCCGGGCTGAAGATTTTCCTGGCCGAGATCGAGACTTTCCTGCGCGAGCACGAAGGCAATGCGGCCATTGCCGAATTCGTCGGTCCGCTGCGCGAGAAGACGGCCGAATGGGCCGCGCTGACCCGCGACATCCTGCAGCGCGCCAGCCAGGACCCGGAAGAGATCGGCGCCGCCAGCCATGACTACCTGTTCTATTCCGGCTACGTCACCCTGGCCTACTGGTGGGCGCGCAGCGTGGCGACGGCGGAAGCGTCGTCCCGGTCCGAGGCGTTCAAGCAATCCAAGCGGGAAACCGCGCGGTTCTATTTCGCCCGCATCCTGCCGCGCACCCTCGCCCATGCCGCCGCGGTCGGCTCCGGCGCTTCGCCGCTGATGGCGATGGCCGCGGAACGGTTCGGCGAATAAGGCCTGTATCGGCATTCCCACCCGGAACCCAAGGTGGGAATGCCGCCCATTCGCGACGCCAGCGACGGTTGCCGGTCGATAGCCACCGGCATTGCCAAAGCGGCGCTATCCAAATTGTCATCAATCAGGTATAACCTGATTCCCCATGGAAGCAGACACAGCTCAGCTTCACCTGGTCGACACCGGCAGCGCATCCGGCCCGGCGGTCATTGCTCCGCAATCCCCCTCCCGCTTCACTCCGCGCCTGCTGTCGCTCGACGCGCATGGCCGCGTGCTGGACTGGATCAACTGGCAGGACGCGACCTGCCTGTACGCGCGCGGCGCGGTGGCCTGGACGCTCGGTGAGCCCTGCCTGCGGGTGCATGGCGGCACCAGCCGCATGACCGGCGAGCAGAGCGTCATCGAACTCCATCCCATCGTCGCCTCGCGGGGCCATGCCCGTGCGCACGCGCTCTCGCCCACGCCGACGCTGACCAATACCGCGCTGTTCGCACGCGATGCCTACCTGTGCCTGTACTGCGGCCAGGACTTCAGCCGCCAGCACCTGACCCGCGACCACGTGCTGCCACTGTCCAAGGGCGGGCGCGATACCTGGGAGAACGTGGTCACCGCGTGCTTCCACTGCAACTCGCGCAAGAGCAACCGCACCCCGCAGCAGGCCCACATGCCGTTGCTGGCAGTGCCCTACCGGCCGAGCTGGATCGAGCACCTGATCCTGTCCAACCGCAACATCCTGGCCGACCAGATGGCCTTCCTGAAAGCCCACCTGCCCAAGAAATCCAAGCTGTCGGCCTGAGTCCGGGATTGCCGGCCCCATGTCCAAACCCCGGCTGCCGGCGGCCAGCGGATGAACAGGTCGTGAGTTTTCCCCATCCCGGCCGCGCCGCTTCGCCCCGGCTTCACTTGTTCGCTTGCCCCGCCTCACACAAGGGGGGGAAAATAGCGGGCCAGATGAAATCAAGCCCATGATCGATCCCGCCCGCTATCCCCGCCTTTCCCGCATCGAGACGCCCGCCGACCTGCGTCGGTTCGAGGAGTCCGAACTGCCGGCCATCGCCGAGGAGCTGCGCGGCTACCTGATCGAATCGGTCGGCAAGAGCGGCGGCCATTTCGGCGCCGGCCTGGGCGTGATCGAACTGACCGTCGCCCTGCACTACCTGTACGAAACACCCACCGATCGCCTGGTCTGGGACGTCGGCCACCAGTGCTATCCGCACAAGATCCTCACCGGCCGTCGCGACCAGATCCACACGGTCAAGCAGAAGGACGGCGTGGCGCCGTTCCCCAAGCGCGAGGAAAGCGAATACGACACCTTCGGCGTCGGCCATTCCTCGACGTCGATTTCCGCGGCGCTGGGCATGGCGATCGCGCTCGCCCAGCAGGGTGACGACCGCAAGGTGATCGCGGTGATCGGCGACGGCGCGATGACCGCGGGCATGGCCTTCGAGGCACTCAATCATGCCGGCGGCATGGAACCCGAACCGAACCTGCTGGTGATCCTCAACGACAACCAGATGTCGATTTCGGAGAACGTCGGCGGGCTGACCAAGATGCTCGGCCGGCTGAGCAGCAGCCGCACCCTCAACGCGCTGCGCGAAGGCGGCAAGAAGCTGCTGGGCGACAAGAAGAAGCCGCCGGCCCGCTTCATGCGCCGCTGGGAGGAACACTGGAAAGGCATGTTCGTGCCGTCCACCCTGTTCGAACAGATGGGCTTCCATTACACCGGACCGATCGATGGCCACGACGTGGAAGCGCTGGTCGGCGCGCTGAAGACGCTCAAGACCCTCAAGGGTCCGCAGTTGCTGCACATCCTGACCACCAAGGGCAAGGGTTACGAACTGGCCGAGGGCGATCAGATCGGCTACCACGCGGTCGGACCGTTCGATCCCGAAAAGGGCCTGGTCAGCAAGAGCGGCGCCAAGAAGCCGACCTATACCGACATCTTCGGCGACTGGCTGTGCGACATGGCCGCGGCCGAACCCAGGCTGCTGGGCATCACGCCCGCGATGCGCGAAGGCTCAGGCCTGGTGCGTTTCAGCAAGGAATACCCGGAGCGCTATTTCGACGTCGCCATCGCCGAACAGCACGCGGTGACCCTCGCTGCCGGCATGGCCTGCGAAGGCGGCAAGCCGGTGGTGGCGATCTACTCCACCTTCCTGCAGCGTGGCTATGACCAGCTCGTGCATGACGTGGCGATCCAGGATCTCGACGTCCTGTTCGCCATCGATCGCGGCGGCGTGGTCGGCCCGGACGGCGCCACCCACGCCGGCAACCTGGATCTGAGCTATCTGCGCTGCGTGCCGAACATGGTGGTGATGGCGCCCGCTGACGAGAACGAATGCCGGCGCATGCTCAGCACCGGCTATCACCACACCGGCCCGGCCGCGGTGCGCTATCCGCGCGGCACCGGCCCCGGCGTGGCCGTGCAGACGGATCTGGACACCCTGCCGATCGGCAAGGCCGAACTGCGCGCGCGCGGCAATCGCGTGGCCCTGCTGGCGTTCGGATCCACGGTCGCCGCCGCCGAACAGATCGGTCGCGAACTGGGCCTGACGGTGGTCAACATGCGCTTCGTCAAACCACTGGATCGCGCGCTGGTGTTGGAGCTTGCCGCCAGCCACCAGGGCTTCGTCACCGTGGAAGACAACGTGGTGATGGGCGGAGCGGGTTCCGGTGTGGCCGAACTGCTCAATGCCGAAGGCATCGCCCTGCCCGTGCTGCACCTCGGCCTGCCCGACGAATTCCAGCACCACGCCAGCCGCGAGGATCTGCTGGCCGAAGCGGGCATCGACGCAGCAGGCATCCGCGCCTCGGTGCTGCGCCGCTGGCCGCAACTGGCGGCCAGTGCGCCGCTCAGCGCTGCGGGTTGAGGCAAGCCCACACCTTATTTCGTCTTCCCATGTGGGAGCGACGTCAGTCGCGATTGCCGTGGCCAAGCGCCCACTCGCCTGCCATGAAATCCAGTTTTGACGATCGACGGCAAGTCGTTAGGCGCGGCCGGGCTTCGCGCCCGCGGTGAGTGCGGCAGGCCTACGGCGATTCGATCAGATAGCCCTTGGCCTCCAGCAGCGCCAGGTACCCACCGGGCTTCAGCAACTCGTCCACCGGCACGGTCGCGAATGTAATCGCGTGGGTGTTCATCGCCGTTCCCACCGCTTCCATCCATCTGGCGCGCACGCGCGCATCGATATCGGTCAGCCCACGCTTGCGCGCCAAATCGGTATCGAACCATGCCGCCAGGCAGGCAAGCTGCTGCTCGTCGGCCGCATCGGACCTCAGGGCATCCACGTCGCCGACCGCCCATGCGTTGGCGCGCTCCGCCATGCGCGGCATGTCGTGCTCGATCCGATCCAGCGTCCTGCGAAAACATTCCAGATCCTGCGGCTTCATCGGTTCCTTGCGGAAATCGGCGATCGCCGCGCGCGGGTCGGCGATGGTCAGTTTGAGCGCGGTGGGGGTACGCTTGATCCCGCGTCGCTTGAGCACGGCATCGATGACCGGTTCGATGACACCGCTGCTCTTCAAGCCGGAGCGTGACACGGCTTCCTGGTACAACTGGAACGCGGCAATCAGCGGCCGCTTCTTCTCGATTCCCTTGTCCCTGCCCAGGTAGCGTTGCTTCAGCGCGCCCCATCGGGCGTAGTCGGCCGCGGGCAGCAGTTCCTGCAGGGTGGCGCCGTCCGGGTTCCTGGCGGCCTTCAGCGCGGATGGCAACAGCAGCATGCTGCGGAAAAAGCCGATATCGGCATCGACCCGGACTCCCGGCGCTCCCAGCACCTGATCGGCGACCTGCAGGACCTGGGCCACTTCGTCGGAACGCCAGGTGATGTTCTTCGGCAACGGCGATTGCGTGCCCAGGATGTACAGCACGTGTTCGCCCTGGCGCACCCGCCACAATCCGGGCCCCGGCTGCACGCCGCTGACCACCACGGTATCCATGTCGACCACGGGCGCACCGGCCTCGCCGACGACAGGTGCCTGGCCCGAAGCCTGTTGCGCCGAAGCGTTGCCGGACAAGGCCACCCACAACAGTACGCCGGCACAAAGCCTCAGCATTCCGCATTCTCCCGGGATCGACGCCGCTGGCGCCATGCCGGCGCTCAGACCCGGTTCCCGGGCCGAGGGTTCCCGTGAATCAGGCGACCTTGCCGCCCGCCTCGCGCAGGTGCCGGGCGGTTTCGCTGTCGTGCTCCAGCAACTGGAAGCCCTTCCAGACGAAACCCGGCGACACCGAGCAATCCATCAGGCTGTAGTCGCCCAGGCTGCGCGCGCTCTGCCAGATGCCGGCCTTCACCACCTGGACCTGCTGCCCGCCACGTGCGGACGTGTCGAGCTGGGCGCGGCTGAGGGTGCGGTTCTCCGGGTCGAACATCGACAGCTCCAGCGGGCTGCCTTCGGACCAGTCCCAGATCTCGGTGGCGTCCACGCGGTGCCAGCGGCTGGTGACGCCGGCGACCAGCAGGTACTTGATGGCGGTGAGCGTCGGCCGCTCGATGCCGTTGACCTCGGTGCGCTTGGTTGATTCGAAGATGCGACGGTAATGCCCGCCCTCCGGGTGGGGAGCCAGGTCCAGCAACTGGATCAACTCTTCGGCGCGCGGATGCATGAAGGAATACTAAACATGAGCGTGGGGGTTCCCGCAAGGTGGGCCGCAACAGGCGGCCACGAAAAAGCCCGCGCGAAGCGGGCCTGTTCGTCTCTTGCGAGTTGGTCGGGGTAGCCGGATTCGAACCGACGACCACCAGTCCCCCAGACTGGTGCGCTACCAGGCTGCGCTATACCCCGAATCCTGGAAAACGTCCGCCTTGGCGGGCGGTCGCTGATTATAGCGGGAACGCGCCCGGCTTTCCTAGGCGCGTCCGCGGAAGGCTCAGCGGCGAAGCAGTTGCAGGATTTCTTCCAGCTCCATCCGCACCTGGCGGACGATCTGGTTGCTCAACGCCGATTCCTGCTTGGCGCCTTCGCCTTCCAGCCGCAGGCGCGCACCGCCGATGGTGTAGCCCTGTTCGTACAGCAGGCTGCGGATCTGGCGCACCATCAGCACGTCGTGGCGCTGGTAGTAGCGACGGTTGCCGCGGCGCTTGGCCGGTTCGAGACTGGGGAATTCCGTTTCCCAGTAGCGCAGCACGTGCGGTTTGACGTCGCACAGTTCACTGACCTCACCGATGGTGAAGTAGCGCTTCGCCGGAATCGGCGGTAGCTCGCGATTACTGCCCGGATCCAGCATAGGCTTCCACACGCTCCTTGAGTTTCTGCCCCGGCCGGAACGTCACCACGGTCCGCGCCGAAATGGGGATCTCTTCCCCGGTCTTGGGATTGCGCCCCGGCCGCTGGTTCTTGCGGCGCAGGTCGAAGTTGCCGAAACCGGACAGCTTGACCTGCCGCCCCTGCTCCAGCGCGTCGCGCAGCACGTCGAAATAGGCGTCCACGAACTCCTTGGCCTCGCGCTTGTTGAGACCCACCTCGTCGAACAACCGTTCGGCCATTTCGGCCTTGGTCAGCGCCATTTCTGCCTGTCCCCTGTTTCTATTTCCAGTCCTGCGATTGCCTTCACGTCGTTCATCCGCGGATCTTCGCCCCGTGGGCCGCCTCGATGGCGGACACGACGCCTGCGACCACGGAATCCACGTCGCGGTCGGTCAGAGTGCGTGAGTTGTCCTGCAAAATCAAGCCCATAGCGAGACTCTTTTGACCGGATTCGACGCCCTGCCCGACATAGCGGTCGAACAGCTGGACGTTCCGCAACAGCGGGCCCGCGGCCTCGCGGGCGGTCCGGCACAGGGCATCCCAGGGCACCTGATCCGCGACGACGAACGCGAGATCCCGGCGGACGGACGGAAACCGCGAGAGCTCCGATGCCCTGGCCACCGCGCGATCGGCGAGCGGCGCGAGATCGACTTCGAACGCCACCACGTCCGTGTCCAGGTCCAGCTGGCGCTGCAGGCGCGGATGCAACTGGCCGATCCAGCCGATGGCCTGCCCGTCGCGGTAGATGTCCGCCGAGCGTCCCGGATGGCCGAACGGCCGGCTGGACGGCCGGTACTCCAGCACCGCGCCGGCCGTGGCCGCCAGGCTTTCCAGATCGCCCTTCAGGTCATGGAAATCGGCCTTGCGCGCGGGCTTCTCGCCCCATTGTTCGGCACGCGCGTCGCCGCAGGCCGCGGCGGCGATGCGCAGGGTTTCGATCGGCGATTCGCCATCACCGGCGGCGCGGAAGACGTTGCCCAGCTCGAACAGGCGCACGCGCCCGGCCTGGCGCGCCACGTTGCGCCCCAGCGCCGCGACCAAGCCCGGCAGCAGCAAGGTGCGCATCACGCCCAGTTCGGCGCTGAGCGGGTTCGCCAGCGGCACCGCACCTTCAGCGGCCTGCCAATGCGCCAGCCAGCCGGCATCGACGAAGGCGTAGTTGACGGTTTCCAGATACTCGCGCGCGGCCAGCTGGCGGCGCACGGTCGGCTGTTCCACCCGGGTCTCGGTCTGCACCGCGACGCGGGTCGCGCCGCCCGGCAGCGTGGTCGGAATGCGCTCGTATCCGTGGATGCGCGCCAGTTCCTCGATCAGATCTTCTTCGATGGCGATGTCGAAGCGACGACTTGGCGGAACCACCTGCCAGCCTTCGCCATCACGCGACACCTGCATGCCGAGCGCACGCAGGATGCGTTCCACCTCGTCGTCGGCGATGGCGATGCCGAGCACGCGGGCGATGCGCGCGCGGCGCAGGCCAATCGCGGCCGGAACCGAGAGATGTTCGGCAAGCGCGGCTTCGGTGACCGGTCCCGGAACGCCACCGGCCACGGCCAGGATCAGCCGGGTCGCGTACTCCACCGCGATGCGCGGCAGTTCGGGATCGACGCCTCGCTCGAAACGATGTCCGGCATCGGTATGCATGCCCAGCCGGCGGCTGCGGCCGATGATGGCCGAGGGAATCCAGTGTGCGGCTTCCAGGAACACGTTGCGGGTGGCGTCGGTGACGCGGGTGTCGTAACCGCCCATGATTCCGCCCAGCGCCACCGCGCGCGCGGCCCGGCCCCCCTGGCCGTCGGAAAACCACCAGGAATTCCTCGTCCAGCGTGACGGTGCGCCCGTCCAGCAGCTTGATCTGCTCGCCGGCGCGCGCGGGTCGGACGACGATCGCGCCTTCCAGCGTGTCCTTGTCGAACGCGTGCATCGGCTGGCCCAGTTCCAGCATCACGTACTGGGTGACATCCACCAGGAAACTGATGGGACGCACGCCGGCGCGACGCAGGCGCTCGGCCATCCATACCGGCGTTGGGGCGCTGGCGTTCACGCCATCGATCACGCGGCCGACGAAACGCGGCACCTTCTCGCCCGCTTCCAGTTCCACCACCCGTTCGGCATTGCCCTGCGCGGGCACCGGCGCAGCGTCCAGCGGCTGGACCTGGCTCCCGGCGACCGCGGCCACGTCGTAGGCAATGCCGCGAACGCTGAAGCAATCCGCGCGGTTGGGCGTGAGCTTGATCTCGATGCTGGCGTCGGGGAGACCCAGGTATTCGCCGATGGACGCACCGACGGGCGCGTCGTCCGGCAGTTCCAGCAAGCCGGAAGCATCGGCGTCGATGCCGAGTTCCTTGGCCGAGCAGAGCATGCCGTTCGACTCCACGCCACGCAGCTTGGCCGCCTTGATGGCGATACCGCCGACGTTGGCGCCGATCATGGCCAGCGGAGCGACCAGCCCCGGACGCGCGTTCGGCGCGCCGCACACGATCTGCAGGAGCGCCCCCTGCCCGGCATCGACCTGGCAGATCTGCAGGCGATCCGCTTCCGGATGCCGGGCGCATTCGACGATGCGCGCCACCACGACGCCGGCCAGGCCGTCGCCCAGCGCCGTCACTTCCTCGACCTCCAGCCCGATCGCGGTCAGCACCGCCGACAGTTCGTCGCGGGTGGCCTGGGTGGGAACATGGCTGCGCAGCCAGTTTTCGCTGAATTTCATCGTGTCACCGTTGGGTGGGCGGCGGCCCACCATTGCCATCTATCCATTGTCGTCGGCGATCATCCAAGCATCGCCGTGCCGTTCTTCTGCGTGGCCGGGCCGAAACCCGTCACGCAAACTGGCGCAGGAACCGCACGTCGTTCTCGAAGAACGCGCGCAGGTCGTTGACGCCGTAGCGCAGCATCGCGAAACGCTCCACGCCCATGCCGAAGGCGAAGCCGGTGTAGCGCTCCGGATCGATGCCGCAGTTGCGCAGCACGTTCGGATGCACCATGCCGCAGCCCAGCACTTCCAGCCAGCGGACGCTGCCGTCGGGCTGCTGCCAGGCGATGTCGACCTCGGCGCCCGGTTCCACGAACGGGAAGTAGCTCGGCCGGAAGCGCATCTGGAAGTCGCGCTCGAAGAACGCCCGCACGAACTCGGCCAGGGTGCCCTTCAGATCGGCGAAAGTGGAATGCTCGTCCACCAGCAGCCCTTCCACCTGGTGGAACATCGGCGAATGGGTCTGGTCGCTGTCGCTGCGGTAGACCTTGCCGGCGGCGATCATGCGCAAGGGCGGCTGCTGGCCCGACTTCAGCAGGTTGTCCATGTAACGAACCTGCACGCCGGACGTATGGGTGCGCAGCAGGCGCCCGTCGCCGAAGTAGAAGGTGTCGTGCATGGCGCGCGCCGGATGGTGCGGCGGGAAGTTCAGCGCCTCGAAGTTGTGCCAGTCGTCCTCGATTTCCGGACCGTCGGCCAGTTCGTAGCCCAGCCGGCCGAAGATGTCGGCGATGCGCTCCAGGGTGCGGCTGATCGGGTGCAGCCCGCCGCGGGAGCCGTTGCGTCCCGGCAAGGTGATGTCGATGGTTTCGCTGGACAGGCGCGCGTCCAGGACCGCGTCTTCCAGCACCGTCTTGCGGGCCGACAGGGCGTCGCCGATGGCGTCGCGGATCCGGTTGATGGCTTCGCCGGCGCTCTTGCGCTGGTCGGCCGGCAGAGTGCCCAGTTGCTTCAGCTGCGCGGTGACGCTGCCGCTCTTGCCCAGCAGCGCGACACGCAGGTGTTCCAGCGCGTCCGGCGTCTGCGCGGCGGCGATGTCGGCCAGCGCCTGGGTGGACAGGGATTCGATGTCGCTCATGGATCGTCCAGATGAGGTTCGGCTTGTCCGTGGCCCGGAATCGAATCCGGTGCCACAAAAAACAATGGGGAAGGACTCGCGCCCTTCCCCACGTGTTCGGCGGTGAACTGCCGGTACTGCGTTTACGGTGGAGATCGCAGCTTAGGCTGCGAGTGCGCCCTTCGCCTTTTCAGCCAGGGCCGCAAAACCCGTCGCATCGTGCACGGCGATGTCCGCCAGCACCTTGCGGTCCAGGGTGATGCCGGCCTTCTGCAGGCCGTTCATGAAGCGGCTGTAGCTCAGGCCGTTGATGCGGGCCGCCGCGTTGATGCGGGTGATCCACAGCGAACGGAAGTTGCGCTTCTTCTGCTTGCGGCCGATGTAGGCGTACTGCTGTGCCTTGATGACCGCCTGCTTGGCGACGCGGAAGACCTTGCGACGGGCGTTGTAGTAGCCCTTGGCCAGGTGGAGAACTTTCTTGTGACGGCGACGCGCCGTCACGCCACGCTTAACTCGTGCCATGGTTCAGTCCTCAGAGATAGGGAAGCATGCGGTCCAGACGGCCGCTGTCCTCGGCGCGAACGATGTTCGTCGCACGCAGGCCGCGCTTACGCTTGGTCGCTTTCTTGGTGAGGATGTGGCTACGGTTGGCGTGGCCAGCCTTGTACTTGCCGGAGGCGGTCTTGCGGAAACGCTTGGCCGCCGCCCGGTGGGTCTTGATCTTGGGCATTGCGATGTCCTTGATGGGTTTATGTCACTGACCTGGGCGGCGGCGCCAAACGCCACGCTTTCCATCCATGCCCCAGTCGGCTTGTAAGCCACTGATTCCAAACGGAATCATTGGCGGGTCCTGGGCTGCGAGCAGCCAATCCCGGAGAACCGGGCCGCACATTATGCCGGGACTTGGTTTCCCTTGCAAATCAGCGGGTTCGGCCCGTCCCTTGCCGCCCCAGCCCCGCCCGGGCATGGAACTCGCCGCCCGGACGCCGGTCGAAACCGGCCTCATCCCCCTGGAGCGGCCATCTTGCAGACCGTACCGCGAACGCCGGGGCCGCGCGCCCTGGTCTGGCTGAAGAAAGAAGCCCTGCCCCTGCTGGCCATGCTCGGGCTGCTTCTCGCCGCCCGCGATACCCTGGCCAACCACTACCGCGTACCCAGCGGGTCGATGCAGCCGACCCTGCAACCCGGCGACCGGGTGGTGGTGGACATGCGCGCCTATGGCCTGCGCCTGCCGTTCACCTCGCACACGCTGCTGGCCGCGGGTACTCCGCAGCGCGGCGAAGTGGCCGTGTTCGACTCCCCGGCCGACGGCACGCGCCTGATCAAGCGCGTGGCGGCGGTGGCCGGCGACCGCGTGGAGTTGCGGGACGGCCATCTGAGCATCAACGGCCGGCCGCTGCGGCTCGACAGTGCGGTGGTGCCCCGCGAGGATTTCGGCACACGCGCCGCCCGCCTCGATCTGGATCTTGGCGGCGGCCCCGACATCCACGGCATGGTGGTGCCCGCCGGCAAGCTGCTGGTGCTGGGCGATCATCGCGGCAACAGTTTCGATGGCCGCTTCTTCGGCTTCGTCGATGCCGACAAGGTCTATGGCCGCGCGGTGGCGGTGTATTACCGCCGCGGCAACGGTTTCGGCTGGCAACGGCTGTAACGCGCCTCCGCGACATCCCTGCCACGGAAACGAGAAGAGCGCCTTGCGGCGCTCTTTTCCCCTTCTTCCCGGATGGGAGAAGGAAACGACGGCATGTCCTTCGCGCCCATGGCGCGGAAGGTCACTTCTTCTTGGGAGCGATCATCATCACCATCTGCCGGCCTTCCAGGCGCGGACGCGATTCGATGACGATCTCGTCGCCCAGTTCGGCCTCGATGCGCGCGGCCATTTCGCGGCCCAGTTCCTGATGGCTCATCTCACGGCCACGGAAGCGGATGTTGACCTTGACCTTGTCGCCTTCTTCCAGGAAGCGGCGGATGTTGCGCATCTTGATCTGGTAGTCGCCTTCGTCGGTGACCGGCCGGAACTTGAGTTCCTTGATCTCGACCTGCTTCTGCTTCTTCTTGGCCTCGTTCGCCTTCTTCTGCTGCTCGAACTTGAACTTGCCGAAGTCCATGATCTTGCAGACGGGCGGTTCGGCGTTGGGTTGGATCTCGACCAGATCCAGGCCCTCTTCCTCGGCCATCGACAATGCCTCGTCGCGCGTGAGCACGCCGATCATTTCGCCATCGGAACCGATCACGCGCACGCGCGGTACGCGGATTTCGTGGTTCTTGCGGTTTTGCTTGTTGTCAGGGGTGCTGATGTTGCAGTCTCCAGAGAGAATCATGCCGGCCCCAACCGGGGCCGGACCCTTTTACGCGCCCTCGCTGCGCAGGCGCTCGGCGAAGTCGGCCACGGACATTGTGCCCAAATCCTCACCTGAACGCGTGCGTACGGCAACGGCGCCATTTTCCTTCTCGCGGTCTCCGACCACGAGCAGGTACGGGACCCGCTGCAGCGTGTGCTCGCGGATCTTAAAGCCGATTTTTTCGTTCCGCAAATCGGCCGTTACCCGGAAGCCTTGATTTGCAAGGGTTTTCCGGACCCCGTCCACATAATCGGCCTGGGCATCGGTAATGTTCATTACGACGGCCTGCTGGGGGGACAGCCAGGCCGGGAAGGCGCCGGCATGGTGCTCGATCAGGATGCCGATGAACCGCTCCATGGACCCCACGATGGCGCGGTGCAGCATGACCGGATGGCGGCGCTGGCTGTTCTCGTCCACGTACTCGGCGCCCAGCCGGCCCGGCATCATGAAATCCACCTGCATCGTGCCCAGCTGCCAGGTCCGGCCGATGGCGTCCTTCAGGTGGTACTCAATCTTGGGGCCATAGAAAGCGCCCTCGCCGGGCAGTTCCTTCCACTCCACCCCGCAGTTGCGCAGGGCCGCCCGCAGGGCGTCCTCGGCCTTGTCCCAGGTGGCGTCGTCGCCCAGGCGCTTCTCGGGCCGCAGGGCGATCTTGATCTGGATGTCGTCGAAGCCGAAATGCCGGTAGACCGCCAGCGCCTGCTGGTGGAAGGCGGTCACTTCGGACTCGATCTGCTCTTCCGTGCAGAAGACGTGGCCATCGTCCTGGGTGAAGCCGCGTACGCGCAGGATGCCGTGCAGGGCGCCCGACGGTTCGTTGCGGTGGCAGGAGCCAAACTCGCCGTAGCGGATCGGCAGGTCGCGGTAGCTGTGCAGGCCCTGGTTGAACACCTGGACGTGGCCCGGGCAATTCATCGGCTTGACCGCGTACGTGCGCTTCTCCGACTCGGTGAAGAACATGTTTTCCTGGTAGTTGTCCCAGTGGCCGGACTTCTGCCACAGCGACACGTCCAGGATCTGCGGGCAGCGCACCTCGCCGTAGCCGCTGTCACGGTAGACCTTGCGCATGTACTGTTCGACCACCTGCCAGATCGCCCAGCCCTTCGGGTGCCAGAACACCAGGCCCGGCGCCTCTTCCTGCAGGTGGAACAGATTCTGCTGCTTGCCGATGCGGCGGTGATCGCGCTTCTCGGCTTCCTCCATCCGGGTGATGTAGGCGTCGAGCTGCTTCTTGTCGGCCCACGCCGTGCCGTAGATGCGCTGGAGCTGCTCGTTCTTGGCGTCGCCGCGCCAGTAGGCACCGGAGATGCGCGTCAGCTTGAACGCCTTCAGGAAGCGCGTGTTGGGCACGTGCGGGCCGCGGCACATGTCCACGTACTCCTGGTGGTAGTACAGGCCCATCGCCTTTTCTTCCGGCATGTCGTCGATCAGGCGCAGCTTGTAGTCCTCGCCACGGGACTTGAATACCTGGATGACGTCCTCGCGCGGCGTCATCTTCTTGATGACGTCGTAGTCCTGCGCGATCAGCTCCTGCATGCGCTGCTCGATCGCCGCCATGTCCTCCGGCGTGAACGGGCGCTCGCTGAAGATGTCGTAGTAGAAGCCCTCGGCGATGACCGGGCCGATGACCATCTTCACTTCCGGATACAGCTGCTTGACCGCGTGGCCGACCAAGTGCGCGCAGGAGTGGCGGATGATTTCCAGGCCCTCCTCGTCCTTGGGCGTGATGATGCGCAGGCTCGCGTCGTGATCGATGACGTCGCTGGCATCGACCAGGCGGCCGTCGACCGCGCCCGCCAGGGTCGCCTTGGCCAGGCCGGCGCCGATGGACTGGGCCACCTGCATGACGGAAACGGGTTGTTCGAACTGGCGGCTGCTGCCGTCGGGAAGCGTGATCGTGATCATTGGAAGGCCGGGATTCGGGAATGGGGAATCGGGATTCGCAGGAGCGAGCGGGAACTGATACAGCGAATCCCCAATCTCGATTCCCGAATCCCGTGGCCGCTTCGCGGCCAACAAAAAAGCGCCGCGAGGGCGCCTACGGGATGCAGTGCCTCGGGCAGTACCGGATTCAGGCGGTGGTAGTGCTCATGTCGCACGCTCGGCCAGCGTTTCCGCGGGCCACCTCGTGATATCGGAGTGGCGTGCAAAGGGGAACTTCGAATCCACGCATTGGAAGCGTGGTGGGCGGTACAGGGTTCGAACCTGTGACCCCTACCATGTCAAGGTAGTGCTCTACCGCTGAGCTAACCGCCCGGTCTGCCCTTTGCAGGGGCGCGAATTCTAGCCCGGAAACCGGCGCGCCGACAACCATGCCTTTGCCGGGTCGCGGGAAACGCCCGTCCCGCTTCGATGCGGCCGGCGGCGGACGGCCGCGGCGCGGGGAGCAATGCGCGGCTTGCGGGCGCAAAATCCCGCTTTCCACGCCCCTGCCCCACCGCTCAGCCGGCCAGGCTGGCCTCCTTGAGCTTGCGGATCTCGTCGCGCAGGCGGGCGGCGTCCTCGAACTCCAGATCGCGGGCGTGCTGGTACATCTGCTGCTCCAGCGCCTTGATCCGGACCGCTGCCTGCGCGGGGTCCAGCACGGCGTACTCGGCGCGCTCCTCCGCGACCTTGCGTTTGCCGCGCCCGGCCTTGGCCTCGCCCGCGTCGCTGCGCGCCCCCTCCAGGATGTCGACGATGGGTTTGGCCACCGATTTGGGGGTGATGCCGTGCTCGACGTTGTACTCCAGCTGCTTTTCCCGGCGGCGGCCGGTCTCGTCGATGGCCGCCTGCATCGAACGGGTCATCTTGTCCGCGTACAGGATGGCCTTGCCGCGCAGGTTGCGGGCCGCGCGCCCGATGGTCTGGATCAGCGACCCGGTCGAACGCAGGAAGCCCTCCTTGTCGGCATCCAGGATCGCCACCAGCGACACCTCGGGCATGTCCAGGCCCTCGCGCAGCAGGTTGATGCCGACCAGCACGTCGAACTTGCCCAGGCGCAGGTCGCGGATGATTTCCACGCGCTCCACCGTGTCCACATCCGAGTGCAGGTAGCGCACCTTGACCCCGTGTTCGCCCAGGTACTCGGTGAGGTTCTCGGCCATGCGCTTGGTCAGGGTGGTGACCAGCACGCGGTCGCCCCAGGACACGCGCAGGTTGATTTCCGACAGCAGGTCGTCGACCTGGGTGCCGACCGGACGGATTTCCACCTCCGGATCGACCAGACCGGTCGGGCGCACCACCAGTTCGACGATCTCGCCGTTGGATTCGCGCAGTTCGTAGGGACCCGGCGTGGCCGACACGTAGATGCTGCGCGGCGAGCGCTCCTCCCATTCCTCGAACCGCAGCGGCCGGTTGTCCAGGGCCGACGGCAGGCGGAAACCGAACTCGACCAGCGTCTCCTTGCGCGAACGGTCGCCCTTGTACATGGCGCCGATCTGCGGAATGGTGACGTGCGATTCGTCGATGACCAGCAGCGCGTCGGCAGGCAGGTAGTCGAACAGGGTCGGCGGCGGCTCGCCGGGCGCCTTGCCGGTGAGGTGGCGGGAATAGTTCTCGATGCCCGAGCAGTAGCCGACCTCGGCCATCATCTCCAGATCGAACTGGGTGCGCTGGGCCAGCCGCTGCGCCTCGACCAGCTTGTTCTGCGCGTACAGCAGTTCCAGCCGTTCCTTCAGCTCGACCTTGATGGTATCGATCGCGGTCAGCACGCGATCGCGGGTGGTCGCGTAGTGGGTCTTCGGGTAGACCGTGTAGCGCTGCAGCTTGCGCAGGGTTTCGCCGGTCAGCGGGTCGAACAGGGTCAGGTTCTCCACGTCGCCGTCGAACAGCTCGATGCGCAGCGCCTCGGCGTCGCTTTCGGCCGGATGCACGTCGATGACTTCGCCGCGGACCCGGAAGGTACCGCGCTGCAGTTCGTATTCGTTGCGGGTGTACTGCAGTTCGGTCAGGTGCTTGATCAGCTGGCGCTGGTCCATGTGCTCGCCCAACGACAGGATCAGGCGCAGCGACAGGTAGTCCTCGGGCGCGCCGAGGCCGTAGATCGCCGAGACCGTGGCCACCACCAGCGCGTCGGGGCGCGACAGCAGCGCCTTGGTCGCCGACAGCCGCATCTGCTCGATGTGCTCGTTGATCGAGCTGTCCTTCTCGATGAAGGTATCGGACGACGGCACGTAGGCTTCGGGCTGGTAGTAGTCGTAGTAGCTGACGAAGTACTCCACCGCGTTGTGCGGGAAGAAGGACTTGAACTCGCCATACAGCTGCGCGGCCAGGGTCTTGTTGGGCGCCATCACCAGGGTCGGTTTCTGTACCGCCTGGACCACGTTGGCGACCGTGTAGGTCTTGCCGGAACCGGTCACACCCAGCAGGGTCTGCTTGGCGAGGCCGGCTTCGAAATTCTCGACGAGTTTCCGGATGGCCAGCGGCTGGTCGCCGGCCGGGGAATAAGGCGAAACGAGCTGAAAGCGGTCGGTCATGGGGGAGTCCCGAATGCGATCGCTGAGTATAGCCATCCGGCCATGACCGACGGCGGGGAGATTTCCTACCCGGGTACGCGGCACCGTCCGATGGCGTGCGGCCCTCGCCTGGACAAACCTGAACGACCCTTACACGGATGTCAGGAGAACGCATGTGCAGGACGCACACCGATATCGCCTTCCCGCCCGGCGCCGGCCGCTCGCAGCGGGGAGTGACCCTGTTGGAACTGGCGGCCACCATGGCCATCACCTGCCTGCTTCTGGGGCTGGGCCTGCCTTCGTACCAGCACATGATCCAGCAGCGACGCGCCGACACCACGCGTCACCTGCTGCTGTCGCACTTCGCCAGCGCCCGCATGACCGCCATCACCCACCGGAAAATCACCGCCGTCTGCCCATCCGACGGCCCTGACACCGGCTGCCGCCAGGACGGCGACTGGAGCCACGGCTGGCTGATGTTCTTCGACCCGGATGGCGATCGGCAGCCCAACCTGCCGGAAGATCTGCTGCGCCACGAAGCCGTCTCGCTGCCGGACGGCTTCCGGATCCGGTCTTCTTCCGGGCGGCCGCAGCTGCGGTACCTTCCCACCGGCATGAGTACCGGCAGCAACCTCACCGTCCGCATCTGCCTGCAGGAACGCCTGATGACGGAGGTTGTCGTCAACAATGCAGGGCGTGCGCGCAGCCGCGGCAGCGATCCCGGCGAGCGATGCCAGCCCTGAGCCCGCCAGCCGGGGGAGGCTTGCCCCGCTCCCGCGGGCCTGATTACAATAGCGGACCCCGCCCGAATAGCTCAGCCGGTTAGAGCACTTGACTGTTAATCAGGGGGTCGTTGGTTCGAGTCCAACTTCGGGCGCCAGATTCCGATACGACAAAAGCCCGCAGCGATGCGGGCTTTTGTCGTTGGAGCGTTGACGGCGGCAGCCGACCGCTACCAGCATTCATCGGCCGAAGACGCCGTGCCGCTTTCGCCGCGCACGCCGCGCTGGTTGATCGTCAGCGTGCCGCAGAGCGTGTCCTTGGTTGCCTGCATGCCTTGCGGCACTGCCTGCAACGTGAAGGTCTTCGCGCCCGTCGAACCCGTAACGAAACTCACCTGGTAATGCGGTGAAACTTCGCTGTCGCATTGAGAGATGTCTGGCGCGGGGTCGCCGTCGTAAGTCAGGTACGTGGTGTAGTAGCGCTCCATGTACTGCGCACGCTCCTGCAGGCAGGCGGCTCCCGCCGACCGTCGTGACTTCACGATCTGCTGCTGGTAGCTCCCGTAGGCGATCGTGGACAGGATCGCCACGATGGCCACGACGATCATCACCTCCATCAGGGTAAATCCCGCCGCGCTTTTCCTGCTCGCATTCTCTGGTCTGAGGCTCATGGTTTCCCCTGGCATGTCGATTCGCTAATCCGCCACGACTTCCCGCCAGGAAACGCGGGAAGGCTGGAGTACGGACGAATTGGTCTTGATCACGTGGCTCTGCGCGTTGTCCATGTTGGTCAACATCACGTCGCCGATGAAGATTGGATTGTTCGGGCCGCTGGGCAGGCCGAGGCCGGAAACCGCGTTGCCGTTGACCATGTCGCTGTCGTCGAAACGGCCATCTCCGTTGGTGTCGAAGAACGATTGCGGCAGCCGCCCACCGGTGAAGGGATTGATCGCCATGATGAAGCCGCGTCCACTGGGATCGCAGACATCCTCGGTATCGGGGATTCGCGTGGTTCCAATCAGGGTCAGGCCCTGGAAGATGTTGGGCACGACCATCCGCTCGCCCTCCGCCCGGCTGCCTTCCGCAAGCAGATCCATGTACCAGCCGTTGGCGCCTGGCGAGGTACTCTCATCGATCACGCGGGCGCGGAAGCCATTGCCCAGATCGACTTCGTCGACGATGTTGATCTGTTTCAGGCCGGTGCGTCCGCTGATGGCGGTTCCGTTGTCGATGAGCCCATACCAGGTCTGTACCGCCCGACTGGAGAGATCGTCACGATTGAGGTAGCGGCCTGTACCGAAGAATACCCAGGTCTGGCTGGTCGTCGGGTTCCGCGACACCATCGGCGCGGCGGTGATCGGCTGTTCGGTGGCGCCATATTGCGCCTGGAACATCGAGGTCACGACCGGCGTCGTGGTGAGGTTGGTGATCTTCCACAGATTGCCGCGAAGATCGCCCGCGTAAACCACGTCCACGAAATCCGAGACGCCGGTGTTCCATGCATTGACACCGGACATGCCGTTGTTGGAACTCACGCCCGTATTCACGGTGGTGACGTTGCCATTGTTCAACCTGATCGTCACCAGCTGCGCCGAATCTCCGCTGCTGTTCGGACCATTGCCGATCAGCACGCGCCAGTCCCCGTCGGCCATCTGCGCAATGATGGGCTTGCCCAGGACGTTGCCCAGTGCAGGAATATCCGTGGCGTCCTTTTCCCACAGGAACCGGACATTGGCCGGGTCGGTAACGTCCAGCGCATATACAGCCCTGCCCCCGCGTCCCAGGGTACCGACCAGGATCGTCTTCCACGCGCCGCCGATGTAGGCATCGGCAACCGTGATGTCGCCGTCCACGTAGTAGCGATGCACGTAGTCCGGATTGGTGTACTCGCGCAGGTTGGGAATCACCGAGGAGGGAACGAATGCGAAGGTCTCCGCGCCGGTATTCGCGTTGAAGCCGTGCAGCATGCCGTCGTTGGCACCGACATAGACCACCGGCGTCCGGCTTGCACGCGCGGTCACGAATGCACCATACGTATCCGCCCCCGTGAACTCCGCACCGTAGAACAGACGTCCGTTGGGCGCTCCCACATAAACCGGTTGGGAATTGACGATGTCGCCCAGGATGCTCTGGCGTGTGCGCAGGTTGCCGGCCGGCTGCTCGTTGCTGCGTTCGCCGCGCAAGTAGTTCACCACCTGCTCGGAACCCAATGCTCCCTGCTGGGTGGATGTCAGGTTGGTGTAGCGGAACTGCCGCATCGTGCCGCCGCTGTTCACCTGGATGTTGCGGCTTCCCCATACCGGAAACTGGCTGCTGGCGGTCCAGCGCTGGGTCAGCGCACCGGTCGTCGAATTGACCGCATAGGCGACCAGTTCACCGCGCCAGGACTGGGCGAAGAACTGCGCCTGATAGGTCATGGCGCCGGTCTCGAGCTTGGTCGTGTTGGACGCGAACGAGCCACCCGAGCCGCGTATCTCGTCCATGATGTTTTCGAACGCCCGGCGCAGGCTGGCTACCATCTTGTCCGCCTCGCTCGCGACATAGAAATTGTCGGCGCGCCGATAGGTTCCCGGTGTCGTGGTGACACCACCGTTGGTACCACTGGTCAGGTAGTCGGTCGTGTTGTGCCACCAGGCGGTATCGAGCGCCTGGGTGCGGGTGTAGGGATTGAAGCCGGTGGGGACGCGGAATCCACCGTACTTGGCCGCCAGCCAATACTGGTTTCTGTTGGCGGGTTCGAGAACCTGGTTCTCCCGGACATCGACCCAGTGGGTTGAAATGGTCTGCCGGCCTTCGGTCTGTGGCAGCTCATCGTCATCGGGACGGATGTCGCGCGTATGCGAATCGTAGGCCAGGCCGGCGATGTAGGCCGAGTTGTATCGACCGGTGAACGGATTGGCCGGCGTGCCCAGGCCTTCCAGCTCGAACACTTTCTGGGTCGCCTGCACCACATCGACCGTGGTATCGCTGCTGACTTCACTCGGCTTGCCCGGTTCGCCATCACCGGACGTATTGCCAGGCAGGTTCTTGTCCCGGTGGGTATAGACATCGCCGATGCCGAGGATCACGTTCGACTGGCAGCTGTACCGGATGGGATCGTCCCATTGGGTGATCACCGGGAAGCCGTCCGCCAGACCATAGATGTCCCCTGACATGTTGGAATAGGCCGGGACATTTCCTTGATTCTTGAAGTAGCGGACCGCCGTGTAGTACAGCTCGCTGACCGGGTCCAGCGACTTCGGGTTGTTCTCGGTCATCTGACCGAACCGGTTCAGATAATTGATGACGCCGCTATGGTTGACGCCGCCGCCGGTGGCGGTCGCGTCGTTTGGATCGGGATTCTGGTAGAGGACGCCGGTGGCGGCATCCCATTCGGCGTTCGGATTGCTGGAGGCGTCCTGGTCCGGATAGTTCAGCAGCGGGCCGACGAACTTCTGGCGCGCGCGCATGACGCCGCCATCGCGATCCCAGGCCGAATCGTTGAGATAACCGAAGATGCTGTAACGCAGGCGATCCGAATACTCCTGGATCAGGCCCTCCGGCTTGTAGCCCTGCGAATAGCGCTTGCAGTTCATTTCCAGGCCGACCGCGCTGTTGCAGACCTCCACGCGCATGCTGACTTCGTACACCGGCAGGCCATCGACCCGGACACCATCCACGACCGTGTTGGTCAGGCCGTGCACCGAGGGGTCGTAGGCGACCACGGGTGACGCCGGCGTATCGAGATTGCCATCGCGGGTGAAGTACATTTTGTTGTTCAGGCCCGCGATGCGCATGCGGAAGACCGACCAGGCCGCAGGCGTGGCGCCGTCGACCAGGGTGCTGTTGTCACCGGTCTCAGGAAGCCGGCGGTTGGGATACAGGCCATATCCCGGCGCGTGGCGCGCCTTTTCCAGCCAGGTCGTCGTGGGTGTGTCCCTGACGCGATAACCACCGGTCAAGGCAAGGCGGAACGGATCGATGGTCTGGGTCGCGGCCCAGCTGAGGAAGTTGCCGCTCCATTGATTGGCACCGGAACAGGTCATGTTCCCGGTCAGCACGACCGGACTGAAATGGCGCTCGGATTCGGTGTCCGAATAGACGTACTCGTAACACTTGCCGGGGTCGAAATACCCCATGTAGGTACGGCCGACGTCATAGGCGCCGATGTTGGCCTGGCTGTGGATGGTCGGATATTCCACCGACGGCACCAGCGCCAGATTGCCGGGCACGTCGTTGCCAACATAGAGCGGTGCCTGCGAAATGGCGACCGAGGAGTCCGCGGGCAGCGAACTCAGCACCGCGAAGGCACCTATCAGCAATCCGGCCAGCCGGGAAAACTGGCGCCGCAGGGACGAAGGACGAGCGTGCGGCGTGGTCTGCATGGCGGAGGTCTGGCGAAGGGATGGATGCTCGGAATTCATGGCCTGATCTCCTACTTGACCACGACGTTCGATTGCAGGACGACAACCGAGCGATCGCTCGCGGACGGGTCATGGCTGCGCGCGGTGATGCGATAGAAGTGCTGCAGGGGAACGCCGCCGCCGCCGCCATACTGGGCGGCATTGGCACTGCTGCCGAGCTTCAGATCATCTTCGTTGGTGTACTGCCCCATGTACTCGATGTAGTACTGGGGCGCGCCCACGGTGAGCGTCTGGATGTTGGTCGCCGCATTGGTCCAGCAATACTGGCCCGCGCCGGTGCAGCCGGTGGTACCGGTCATCGCATTGACGGGAATGGACGGGCAGACCGTGCCGAAGGTGGAGCAGTTGAAGCCGATGAGGGCTCCTCCGAGGCTCGCCGTCTGGATGCGTTCCTCCGCGTCGCGCAGCGCGGATTCGGCGGCCTGGAAGGAAAGGCTGCGGTCGTACAGGTTCGCGCTCATCCGCTCTTCCAGCAGCGTGGTGCGAATCAAGGCCAGTCCCAGCAGCGTCATGACCAGCAGGAGAATAAGCACGACGACCAGCGACGCGCCTTGCTGGATGTCCTTCATCCGATATGAGTCCGCCCGGTTCATAGATTGCGGTTCCTCAAGGTCACGACGTGGGCGACCTGACGGTTGATGGGCGCGTTGTTCACACCGGTGCTCTCGGTGCTCTGCAATGTCAGGACCACTCGCACGGCGCTTACCTGGTTCCAGTTGGTGATGCTGTTCGCCGGAACATATTCGGTCGTTCCGGGCACGAGATACTCCAATTGCATGTTCTGCACGCCTTCGGCGATTTCCTGCGCGCGCATGGACGGCACACCACCGGAGTTGACCAGTTGCACCTGGTACAGGGATCTGCGTTGCGAATCGCTTCCACTCACGCCGATGTACCAGGCGGAGGCGCGCAATCTCGCGATGGTCGAGTTGGGGCCGTAGGCATAGGGCGTTCCATTGGTTGAGCAGTCAGGTGGATCAGCCCAGCCCAGCCCCTTGCTGCAGTTTCCAGGTGTCTGGGTATTTCCCGCGTTGTGCACCACGGTCACGTTGATGCCGTTCTGAGCACCGGAAATCTGAAAAATGGAAGCCTGGACGAAGTCGCACACGATCGCGATGTCTCCATCCTGCAGACCATGATTGACGGTATTGACCTTGAACTGCGCCGAAGTCGGTTTGTGGTCCACAACGGTGACCTCGCCCGGTGCGCCCGACCTGATTTCTATAGCATCGGTACCGCTGACCCGATTGCCGGCGGCGGTTCCGAACGTCGCGCCGCCGAATGCCTGCGTGCCGGTATACCCCCGGACTCCGTCTCCCCAGGCGGTTCCCCAGATTCCATTGGGATTCAGCACATTGACCGTACGCACGTTGCGCGAACACGGATTACCTCCCGCCTGCCGCAACTCACGCGCCATCAATTCATAGCCGACCCGTGCGTTTTCCTGCACGCGGCTCAGGTTGTCGGCCACCCGGAAAGCCTGGCGATTGGAAACGAAGATCCCGATTGCGGCTGCGACCACCAGCAGGCCCAGGACCAGGGCGATCATCAACTCGATCAGAGTGACGCCGGAAATCTTGCGGAAGGATGGTGCGTGCATGGCGGGATCCCGGTTCATAGCTGGACCCTGGTGACGACAGTCCGACGCGCATCGTTTTGCGTGGTGTCCGTCCTGGGGCCTTCGGAGGCACGGGAGTCATCCCACTCGACAGTGACGGTGAAGTTCCTGCCATTGGAGACAATGGTTCCGCAAGTTCCCTCGTCTCCCATGCTCTGCTTCATGTCCACGAACCATTGGTGGATGTCCTTCTGTGCCAGGGTTGCCCCGGTTGACGGCACGCCGGGCGTCACGCAGGTCTCGGCCATGTCGTAAGCGCCGGCAAGCGCGCGATCCCGGTTGGCGCGCATGGCGTCCAGGATGGAATAGGTCTGGATGGTGGCCTGTGTGCGTTCCAGTGCGCTCTGGTTGTTGCGCAACGCGGTCGCCTGCATCGCGGCGATGCCCAGCAGACCGATGCCCATCACCAGGACGGCGATGAGCACTTCAATCAGGCCGGCGCCCCGCTGATGGCGGGGAGAACGGGAGGGAGGGTTGGATCTGGACATGGATGAGTTCCTTACGGGCAGGCGCCTGCGCCGTTGGATGACGCGCTGCTGATCCGACTGCCCGCGGCGAGATTGACCGTGCGGCGGTTCTCCGCCGGCCGCGTCGTCGGGATGCAGACCACCACGGCGTTGTCGAGTAGCGCGCCACCGGCGTCGCGGGCCATGCCATCGGCCCTGAAGGTGATGCTGGCGTTGGTGCTGGTCAGCTGCAGCGGCGCCTTGGCGGTGAACACCCGGATGATTTCCGCGGCGGCCGGAGAACCGTTGCTGTCCATGTCAATGAAGGTGATCCATTGGCTCCATTGACCCGCGGCCGCGCAGGAGGTGCCGTTCGTGCTGCGGCAGATGATCACGCGGCGGTTCTGCTTGATCGCCTCGGTCCGCGCCAGTTGCAGCGATGCCACCACTTCATTGGCCTGTGCGCTCAGGCGATTGGAATTGATCAGGGAAGCGAAGCCCGGCGCGGCCAAGGCAGCCAGGATCGCCGCCACCGCCACGGTGATCAGCAGTTCCAGCAGGGTAAATCCCGAACACGCGCCAGCCGACAACGGCCCGCGACGACCATTCGGCCGATACCCCAGACAAACCCGCAAGGACATACGCCATTCCCCCAATGTGCGTGATGCACACTAGGCCCGCCCTCCGGACTCCGCCAGTCGGGAACCGATGGACGGCCCGGCAGGCCACCCCAACGGCACCGGACTGCCATCGACTCGAATGGCAAGGCATCATGCAGGCATTCCGATCCCCGTTTCCGCGATGACAGCGAAGCAACCCTCCGATCCATTGGATTCCCTCTGGCAGGCCCCGGTCATCATCTGGGCGCTGCTGGCCGGCGAAGGCGTAGCCGCGATTCTGGCGCAGGCGCCCGGGGTGGCCGGCAGCCGCTGGGTCTACTTCGGGCTGGCCTCGTTGACCGTGCAGTGGGTGCTGCTGGCCACGCTGGGTTCGTTGTATCTGCTGCGCCGGGTGATCGCCGGCTGGCGTCCGCCGTTGGTGGCCTATCTGGCGCTGCTGTTGCTGGTGCTGTCGACCTGGCTGGTGGTCGCCGCCATCCGGGTGCTGCTGGGCGACATCTGGGCGCAGAGCCGCGCGGGTTGGCTGGCGACGTTCCTGCAGGTCACCGGAATATCGCTGACCGTCGGCCTGCTCGGCCTGGCCGCCTTCCAGAACCACTGGCGCGCGCGGCAGTTGGCGGTGAAGGCCAAGCAGGCGGAACTTGAGGCGTTGCAGGCGCGGATTCGCCCGCACTTCCTGTTCAACACGCTCAACACCGCCACCGCGCTGGTGCACCAGCGTCCGCAGGATGCCGAACGGATGTTGCTGGATCTGTCGGATCTGTTCCGCGCCGCCCTGGCCGGACCGCGGGAAATTCCGCTGGCCGAGGAGCTCGCGCTGACCCGGCGCTATCTGGAAATCGAGAGCCTGCGGTTCGGCGACCGCCTGCAGGCGCGCTGGACACTTCCCGACCCGCTGCCCGAGGCGCAGGTCCCTACCCTGTCCATCCAGCCGCTGGTCGAAAACGCGATCCGCCACGGCATCGAGCCCAATCCCTCAGGCGGCACGATCGACATCGACGTCGAGGCGACCGCCCACGGACTCGTCATCGCCATCCGCAATCCGATTCCGGAAAGGGCCGCCCCCAGCCGCGGGCATCAGGTGGGCCAGAGTTCGGTGCGTGCGCGTCTCCAGGCCTTGACCCAGGGCCTGGGACAACTGGAAACCCGCCAGGAAGATGGCCATTACCTGGCCGTCATCCGCCTGCCGTTCGAAGCCGGGAGAACGGAATCCACCGTTCTCCCGACGGGCGCCGATCAGGTCAGCACGCGATAGCAGGGCTTGTACTCGCCCGCGATCTTCATTCGCCGCTGTTCGACGAAGGCGCGCAGCAATGCGTCCAGCGCCTGCATCATGTCGGCGTCACCATGGATCTCGAACGGACCGAATTCCTCGATCCGGCGCATGCCGTCTTCCTTGACGTTGCCGGCGACGATGCCCGAGAACGCGCGGCGCAGGTCCGCCGCCAGCGCGTGCGCGGGACGGCCATGGTGCAGATCCAGCGCAGCCATCGCTTCGTGGCTGGGCACGAACGGCTGCTGGAAGTCGCCCGGGATATCCACCGCCCAGTTGAAGAAGAACGAGTCCTTCTGCTGGATGCGGTACTCGCGCACCTTGCGGATGCCGGCACCCATCTTCTTCGCTACCGCGACCGGGTCACCGATGATGATCTCGTAGCGCCTGGTCGCTTCCTCGCCCAGGGTCAGGCGGATGAACTGATCGATCTGCTCGAAGTACGGCGCGGCGATGGTCGGTCCGGTCAGGATCAGCGGGAATGGCAGATCGGCGTTTTCCTCGCGCAGCAGAATGCCCAGCAGGTAGAGGATCTCTTCCGCGGTACCGACGCCGCCGGGGAACACGATGATGCCGTGACCGATGCGGACGAACGCCTCCAGGCGCTTCTCGATGTCCGGCATGATCACCAGGTGGTTGACGATCGGGTTGGGTGATTCCGCAGCGATGATGCCCGGTTCTGTGATGCCGATGTAGCGCGTGGTGCGGCGGCGCTGCTTGGCGTGGGCGATGGTGGCGCCCTTCATCGGTCCCTTCATCGCGCCCGGGCCGCAGCCGGTGCAGATGTCCAGCCCGCGCAGGCCCAGCTCGTAGCCGACCTGCTTGGTATACAGGTATTCGTCGCGCGAAATCGAGTGGCCGCCCCAGCAGACTACCAGGTTGGGGTCGGCCGGGCGCAGGATGCGCGCATTGCGCAGCAGCCCGAACACCGCATTGGTGATGCCCGACGAGGTGTCCAGATCGTCCTTGCAATCCGGTCCCAGCTCGATGGCGGTGTAGGCCAGGTCGCGGACCACCGCGAACAGCAGTTCGGCCACGCCGCGGATGATCTCGCCGTCGACGAAGGCCATCGCCGGCGCATTGACCAGGTCGATGCGGACGCCCCGGTCCTGCTGAAGCACCTGGATGTCGAAATCCGGATACAGATCGCGGGCGGCACGCGGGTCATCCGAGGCGCTGCCGCTGGTCAGCACGGCCAGCGCGCAGCGGCGCAGCAGGTCGTGCATGCCCCCCGCGGAGGCGTCGCGCAGGCGGGCCACTTCGGCCCGGGACAGCACATCCAGCGCCCCGCGGGGGTGGATCTGCGCGTTCTGTACCGGCAACGCCCGTGATGGCGCTTCACTCATATGCTTGTTTCCTGTCGTTCTTTCGTGCCAAGACCCGATGACTTTAGCGCAGTCCCGCGCTCAAGGCATTCCCATAAAAAAACGGCCGGGTTACCCCGGCCGTTTTCGTGTTTCCGTCGATGCGAGCGATCAGAACTCGTAGCGGAAGGTCAGCTGGGCCGACCAGCGGGACACGCCCGTGTTCACGCCGTCGCCGTTGACGTCCTGCACCTGGAAGTTCTGCGCACCGGTGAAGTGGTACACGTACTTGCCTTCCGAACCGGTCGGGCACTGGGCGGTGGCGGCCGCGCCGCAGACGCCGGCGAAGTTGGCCACGCCGAGGTTGGCGTTGAAGCCCGCGTCCTCGATCACGCCCCACTTCTTGTTCAGCAGGTTGCCGATGTTCATCACGTCCAGGGTGAGCGAGCTCTTGTGCCCCTTCATGAAACCCGGGAACTCCTGCGAAACGCGCAGATCGAAGCTGTTCAGCCACTTCGCGCGGAAGGCGTTGGCGGGAGCATAGCTGCCGGCGTACTTCAGCAGTTCCGGATGCTGGTTCAGCCACGCGAAGAAGGCGGCTTCCTGCTGGGCGGCCGACGTCGTCACGCCGCCGGTGGTGATCGGAGTGAAGATCACGTCGCCCGGGCCGGTCGGGATGTACATCAGGTCGTTGAAGCTGCGGCTGTCGCCGTTGGCATCGTTCCAGAAGACATAGCTGAAGGGACGGCCGGAGCGGCCTTCGTAGAACAGCGACGCGGTGGTCTTGTAGTCACCGAAGAACGCCTTCTCGAAGGTCAGCGCGCCGCTGATGCGGTCCTTGATCGCGTAGCGCGAATTCACCAGCGCGTCGTCGTTGGCCTGGAACATCGGATTGTTGTTCCAGTTGGACGTGTTCTGCGAGCTGGTCAGCGGGCTGACTTCCTTCGCCGCCGTGTAGGTATAGGCCAGCATCCAGGACCAGTTCTCGGCCATCGGCTTGGACAGGCTGACGGTCAGCTGCTCGCTGCGACCCTTGTCGGTGCCCTTGGCAAGCATGACGTCGCCGTAGTAACCCGGGCGGTTGAAGCGCTGCGTGCCACCGGTCGGGTTGGTCAGCGAGGTCAGCCAGCGCGACGGATCCAGACCGTTGTTGTTCCAGTACATCGTGCGGCCGTCCGGGCCGGTGCGGGTGTTGGGCGCGCCCAGGTCCAGACGCTCGAAGTAGATGGCGTCCTTGACCTTGGTCACCAGGAACTCGGCCGACGCCACGATGCCGTACCACGGCAGTTCGTGGTCGAACGCCAGGTTGGCCTTCCACGACGACGGCTGCTTCAGATCGGGATGCATGATGTCCACGTTCTGGCGCGCGCCACCGACGAAGTTGGTCGGCTGGTTGTTCGGATCCGGAGTGAAGATCGGGCCCAGGTTGGTCTGGCCGGTCGGGATGTTCGGGTCGTACTCGACGTAGTTCAGACCGGTGTTCTGGTAGGCGCCGGCCAGCCACACGTTCGGCATCGCGCCCATGAACAGGCCCACGCCACCACGCAGCTGGGTCGGGCGCTCGCTGTCGAAGGTGTAGTTGAAGCCGAAGCGCGGCTGCCACAGCGTGCCCTTCAGCAGCTGGGTGTTGTTGTAGCCGGTGCCGCCAAAGGCGCAGCCGGTCGGACCATTGCCGGCCGGAATCGGCGCCGACGACATGCACGCGTTGTAGATCGGGCTGCCACCGAACGAGGGCTTGTCGGCGCGGATGCCGAACATCAGGCTCAGGTTGTAGTTGACGGCCCAGGTGTCCTGCACGAACAGCGCGGTGTTCTTGATGGTGTAGGACGCCGGGATGTCGTCGCGGCTGCCGCCAGCGCGGGGGGCGCGGACCTGGTAGTCAATCGGCGTGCCGGCGCGGAATGCATCGAGGTTGGCGAACTCGTAGTAACCGTTGAGGTTGCGGCCGTAGAAGTTGTAGATCTCGTTCTCGGAGTACTGGCCACCGAACTTCAGGGTGTGGTCACCCAGGTACCAGTTGGCCGCGAAGAACAGTTCCTTCTCGGTGGTATCGATCAGGTTGACGTGGGTGTTCTGCTCGGTGCCCATCAGCAACTGCTGGTTACCGAAGTTAATGCGGATGTGCGGCAGGTTGGAGGTCGGCTGGCGCTCGGACACGTAGTCGCGGTAGGACAGCTTCAGCTCGGTCGAGAAGTTCTCGCTCCAGTCGCTGAACAGCTGGCCGACGTAGCTCTCGAAGGTCTTGGCCTGGTTGTACCAGTGCGAGCTCAGCGAGATGGCGTTGTTCCAGTTGCTCGGCGGCAGCTTGGCGACGTTCTGCTCCAGCTTGCTGTAGCGCAGGCTGGCGCGGTGATTTTCGCTGATGTTCCAGTCCAGCTTCAGCGCATACTCTTCGATGTCGGTATCCAGCGACTCGACGCCGCTCAGCGAGCCCGCGTCAAAGCCCTTGGCGGCGGCGGCGGCCTGCACGTCGGCGATGTTCTGCGCGGTGATCTGGCCACGGCCGAACGGGGTGTTGGCCAGGTCCGGACCCGGCGCGCCGCGCTTGAACTTCTCGTAGTTGGCGAAGAAGAACAGCTTGTCCTTCAGCAGCGGGCCGCCGAGGGTGAAGCCGTAGGTTTCTTCCTTGTCGAAGCCCTTGAAGTCCTGATCGTTGCGATCCTTGCCGACCATGTCCTGGTCACGGTAGACGCCGTAGACGCTGCCGTGGAACTCGTTGGTACCGGACTTGGTGACGGCGTTGACCACCGCGCCGGTGCCACCGGAGGTGGTGACGTCGTAGTTGGCCAGATCGATCTTCACTTCCTCGATCGCATCGATCGAGACCGGCTGGCGCTCGGTCGGCAGGTTGTTGGATTCCAGGCCGAACGGATCGTTGGTGCTCACGCCGTCGATGCGGATGGCGTTGTAGCGGGTGTTCTGGCCGCCGGCCGAGATGGCGCCGTCGGACTTGCTGATCTGCGACACGCGCGGATCCATGCGCATGATGTCCTGGATGTTGCGGCCGACCGACGGAGCATTCTCGATGCCTTCGCGGTTCACCGAAGTGCCGGTGCCCATCTTGGTGGCGCTGAAGATTTCCGAGCCGCCGGCCACGCCGACCGCGGTGACGGTCTCGAGAGTGGTGGTGGCATCGCCGGTCAGCGCGGCGTTGACCGTGTTGACCTGGTTGAGGTTCAGGTAGACGTTGTCTTCGGTCTTGGTA